>BNJT01001291.1_pt1 | contig 106528 bp, 131 predicted proteins | sample 8540491 | NCBI WGS metagenome assembly BNJT01 (sample SAMD00202455, study PRJDB9452) | human saliva metagenome | host: Homo sapiens
TATGTTCAGGAAGCGAAGAAATATTTAGAAGTTGAAAAACTGATGTCAGGGCGTACCGCTTACCGATTGGGAGTGTTGTTCGAGTGAGAGAAGGTGTGATCTTCTCATGATGATAAATCACTGTCCAGTTACTGAAAAAGAGAAGGCAAAAAAATGAAACTAGGACCATTTGGATTGGGCTTATCAATAGGGTGGTAAAAACATGGAAATACAATTACAATTACGTGGAAACTCAGAAGGATTTATCCTTCAGTCAAAAATTACCTGATGATGAACATTGGATTGAAAGAATTGAAATCGTTCAAGAAGAGGAAGGTTATCGTCTATATGCAAAAGATGTAGAAATTCTTGTCTTGAAAGAATCAGAATTCATTTCTAAGAGGAAAAGAATAGTCGCAAGAGGATTAAATAAGGATTTGATTTATTTTGAAGAAGAAAGATTTGATCATTTATGGGAACAAGCATATTGGCATGGAGTTTTTTTCAATTCAATTTAAATAACTATGAAATGACGTGTGTAGGTTCAGGTAGTAAAGGAGATATTTTACCTGTTACAAAAGATGGCATTCCGATTGCCGTTTATGCTGCAAGTAACATTGCAATTGCTGGAAAGAGAAACTTTTCTCTCTATACTGAAAATATTGACGAAATTGATAATTTACTGATGTTTTACGTAATTGATTATATTAGGGGGTATGACTTTTTAGATATTGATTCTTTATCTGCAAGATATCGTTTCTTTTATCGATTCGATAAACGCTCAGCTCTAACGAAGGAACATTTAGATATGCTTCCAGAGGCTAGAAAACCTTCTAAGTTAGAGGCGTTTATCATTTATTTTTTTATCAGCCTTCTTTGTTGTGGGTGTCAGTTTGGTATCATTACGCCCTTTGTTCGCATTTTTTTAGTAGCAATACTGATACATTATATTTATACTATCATAAAGAATTGGAGAGACAGAGGTGAATAGTAGGGTATTTACCTATTGATTTATTATTGATACTGCATTAAAAGAAATATTAAAAAGGTGTCAATAGCCTAATTAAAGGCATGAGAGGATGGTTTAAATGATACTGGAACGCATTAAAAAACTGTATTATTCACATGATGAGAAAGCGAAATTAGAAAGCAAAAAATGAACGGTATTATCAACTTAAAAAAAGAAGCAGGGATGACCTCGCATGATGCGGTTTTTAAATTGCGTAAGATTTTAGGAACTAAGAAAATCGGTCATGGTGGGACCTTAGATCCGGATGTGGTGGGTGTTTTGCCGATTGCCGTTGGTAAGGCGACTCGCATGGTCGAGTTCATGCAGGACGAGGGTAAGGTCTATGAGGGAGAAATCACTCTGGGCTATTCTACAACAACCGAGGATGCTAGTGGGGAAATCGTTGCAGAGTCACCCGTTTTATCACCCTTGGATGAAGAAGTTGTTGATGAAGCAATAGACTCTCTGACTGGACCTATCACACAGGTTCCTCCTATGTATTCTGCTGTCAAGGTTAATGGTCGCAAGCTCTATGAGTATGCGCGTGCTGGTCAGGAGGTCGAGCGTCCAGAGCGTCAGGTAACGATCTATAGTTTTGAAAGAACGAGTCCCATTTCTTATGAGGATAGACTTGCGCGATTTACCTTTCGTGTGAAATGCAGTAAGGGAACTTATATCCGTACTTTGTCTGTTGACCTTGGAGAAAAAAACTTGGTTATGCTGGCCATATGTCTCAGTTAACCCGTACCAGTGCTGCAGGTTTGCAACTCGAGAACTCCCTGACTATAGAAGAAATTTCCGAAAAAGTAGAGGCTGGACAACTCGATTTTCTACATCCGATTGAGATTGGAACAGGGGATTTAGTTAAGGTTTATCTTACTCCAGAACAAGCAGAAGAGGTGCGTTTTGGACGTTTCATTGAGTTGGAGCATAGCGAGAAAGAAGTTGCAGCTTTTGAAGGTGAGAAGCTACTTGCTATATTGGAGAAACGTGAAAATCTCTACAAACCTAGAAAGGTTTTCTCTTAAAAATTTATAGTTTAAAAATCCATTGAAAATACAGTGTTATTTGACAGTTTGGCTTACTTATGATAAGATTTAATTTAAGAAAAGTTAGAGAAAAATAGAGGATATTATGAGTATTGAAATGACTGTCAGTGAGATTGCTGAGGTCTTGGGGCTATCCCGACAAGCAATCAATAATCGTGTCAAGGAATTACCTGAAGAAGATATTACAAAAAACGACAAGGGTGTTACTGTAGTTACTCGCAGTGGATTGATCAAACTTGAAGAAATCTACAAAAAAACTATCTTTGAAGATGAACCAGTTAGTGATGAAGTTAAGCAACGAGAACTTATGGAAATTCTTGTTGATGAAAAGAACGCTGAAATTATACGTCTTTATGAGCAACTGAAAGCTAAAGATAAGCAACTGTCTGAAAAAGATGAACAGATACGTGTCAAAGACCGCCAAATCGCTGAAAAAGATAAGCAATTGGATCAACAACAACAGTTAACCCTTCAAGCTATGAAGGATCAAGAAACCCTTCAGTTGGAGTTGGATCAAGCTAAGCAAGAAGTTCAGGCATCGAAGAAAGGCTTCTTTGCTCGCTTATTTGGAAAATAAGAAAAAACTGCTTGGTTTCTAGGACTAGACCAAGTGGTTTCTTTTTACAAATCAATAAGGATTGATAAGATGGAAACATTAAGAGAATATATTTCATTTGATTTAGAATTCAATAAACACCAGGATAAGACTCATTTGATTCAAGTATCAGCAGTGCATTTTAAAGAAGGTGAAGAAGTAGGAGCATTTGACTCTTATGTCTACACTGATGTTCCTTTGAAGAGTTTTATTAATGGTTTGACGGGGATTACTTCAGAGACATTGAAAGGCGCACCAAAGGTAGAAGAAGTCCTGCAAAATTTTCAAGATTTTGTTGGTGATTTACCCCTTGTTGGTTATAATGCAGCAAAAAGTGATTTACCAATTCTACTAGAGCATGGATTTGACTATAGTCAGCAATATCTAGTTGATGTCTATAACGAAGCACTAGAGCGACGTAGTTCCGATCTTCATGGAATTGCTAATCTAAAATTACAAACTGTGGCTAATTTTCTAGGTTTTAAAGGGCAATCTCATAATAGTTTAGAGGATGCTCGTATGACTGCTCGAGTGTATGAAGCTTTTCTGGAGTCAGATGAGAGTAGACTATTACTCAATTCTCAGACTAGTCTCAATTCGAATCCATTTGGTGCTTTGGATTTATCAAAACTTTTTGATTAGGAGTTTTTATGAAACCTGAAAAACCGAAAAAATTGGGTTTTAAAAAGATTTACCTTAATCTAGATAAAATCCTCTTTCTATTCTTTCTAATCTTTATGTTGGTTGACTATATCTGGTTGCCATTAAACTCAGTGATAGCTGGATTTTTACTAAGTCAGACCGGATATTTGTTTATTTCCTACAACAATATTTTTGAGATTATAAAAAACGCACCCATAGTAAGTCTTGGCTTTGTAATCTTAATAGCCATCAATTTACTGGTAGCCTATTTTCAACTTAGTATTCTCTTTATTGGAGCTCGCCACCTCCTATATCACGAAAAAGGACTCTTATAGAATATAGTCGAAAAGTATTTCGTGAAAGCCTTGCTTTTATGAAAAAGATGACGATTTCAAAAGCTTTGTTTATCTTTTTATTTGTAGCAATGCTATTTCCTTTTATCAGGAAGATATTTAAGATTTATTATTTCAATAAAATCGTGATTCCAGAGTTTATTCAAACCTACATGGAAGATAAGTACTGGATGTGGTGGATAGCCATTATTATCTTATCAGTCTTATTCTTCTATGTTTCTGTTCGCTTGATGTTCACTCTACCTAAGGTCTTTTATGAAAAGATGACGGTCAAGGAAGCGATCATTTATAGTTTGGATAAAACTAGAAATTATTTTTGGTTTTATGCCTGGCATTTATTCTTAATTATTGTAAAAACCAATCTATTCTTCTATCTTCCTCTCATCCCTTTACTATCAATCCAGTATATAGTGGATAGCCTTACTCAGAGAGAATCTCTACTCCTTGCTATTTGCAACTTTGTTCTTATCAAAAATTTCCACTATATGGCACTGACCTATTTCCTTGTCAAATTCACATCTTTCTTAACGGGAGAAGAACTTGATATTATGCCAAGACGCGAGAAGGACCATATCATGAGATGGGGGGTCATGGTGTGTGCAAGTATTTTCTTTGCGATTGAAGGCTATAATTATCTGGAAGCTCCAGTAGTCAATCCACCCCTTGTGATTTCACACCGTGGTGTATCGAATGGAAATGGTGTCCAAAATACAGTAGAATCCTTAGAAAAGACAGCGCAGTTAAAACCAGATTTAATCGAGATGGATATTCAGGAGACTAAAGATGGTCAATTTGTTATGATGCATGATGCTAATCTTAAAGGCCTAGCTGGTATTAATAAAACACCACAAGATTTGACCTTAGAAGAGTTAAAGCAGATTGACATTCATGAGAATGGTTATGAAACGAAGATTTCAAGTTTTGATGATTATCTGACTCGTGCAAATGAATTACATCAGAAACTACTCATTGAAATAAAGACCAGCCACAAAGATAGCCCGCAGATGATGGAACATTTTCTAGAAAAATACGGTGCAAAAATTAAGGTTTATGGTCATCAAATGCAATCCTTGGATTATAAGGTTATTGAAAAAGTAAGAGAGTATGACAAGGATATTCCTATTTACTTTATTCTTCCCTATAATTCTGTTTTTCCTAGAACGGTTGCGACAGGCTACACAATGGAGTACTCTACTTTGGATGAATATTTTGTCACGAAACTATGGAATACTGAGCAAAAACTTTATGTATGGACAATCAATAGTTCCGAATCTTTTAATAAGTCTTTTCACCTAGGTGTTGACGGAATGATTACGGATGACATGGAAAAAATAAAAGAAGAACTAGAAACTGCTCAGGAAGATCCTGAATATAGTGACTTATTGCTAAATAAAGCAACTGAATTATTTGCTTTTTAACATAAATTAAAAGAGGCTGTGAACCCAGCCTCTTTTTGATAATCTAATTAAAATGGTAACTTACCAGCAAATGCTCCAAGTTTCTTCTTAGTAGTTTCATCAATTTGTTCGAGCGCAGCATTGAGAGCTTGAACAGTCATATCTGAAAGAGTTTCAATGTCTTCTGGATCAACTACAGCTGGATCGAAGTCAATTTTTACAACTTTCTTATCTCCAGTTAAAGTAGCAGTTACCAAGTTTTGAGCAGAAGTTCCAACAAATTCTGTGGCAGCCAATTCAGCTTGGCTTTGCTCCATTTGTTTTTGAAGTTTTTGAGCTTGACGCATCATGTTTTGCATATTCATCATGGCGGTAGATAGCTTCCTTTTCTTTTATTTTCCATTATATTTTAACAATTTTAATTATAAAAGTCTAATTAAAATTTCAGGACTTCTATATATATCGGTCATTAGTTTAAGTTTTCTTTAAGGTTTCTATACTATTCTGAAGAACTCTATGTTAATCGATAGTTATAAATGTAAGGATAAATTTTTAAATATTCTCACCTAAAAGTGCTCTTGTCATCAGTTTCTAACTAGAGAGAACTAGTATTTATTTCAAGATAGTGCTAGATTATGATATAATAGTAAAGAACGAGTTTTTAAAACAAACCAAAGGAGTATCAAAATGATTTACGCTGGAATTTTAGCAGGTGGAACCGGCACGCGCATGGGTATCAGTAATTTACCTAAACAATTTCTTGAGTTGGGAGACCGTCCAATTCTAATCCATACAATTGAAAAATTTGTCCTAGAACCAAGTATTGAAAAAATTGTTGTTGGAGTTCATGGTGACTGGGTTACACATGCAGAAGATTTAGTTGAAAAATTCCTTCCACTTCACAAGGACCGTATTATCATTACAAAAGGTGGGGCTGATCGTAATTCTAGTATTGAAAAGATTATTGAAGCTATTGATGCTTACCGTCCACTAACAGAAGATGATATCGTAGTGACGCATGATTCGGTTCGTCCCTTTATCACACTTCGCATGATTCAAGACAATATCGCTCTTGCTCAAAAACATGATGCGGTTGATACTGTGGTTGAAGCGGTGGATACTATCGTTGAAAGTACAAATGGTCAGTTCATTACAGATATCCCAAATCGTGCTCATCTCTACCAAGGACAAACTCCACAAACATTCCGTTGTAAAGACTTTATTGATTTGTATGGTTCATTATCAGCAGAAGAAAAAGAAATTTTAACAGATGCATGTAAAATCTTTGTCATTAAGGGTAAAGACGTAGCCTTAGCCAAAGGTGAATACTCAAACCTTAAAATTACAACAGTTACAGACTTGAAAATTGCTAAAAGCATGATTGAGAAAGACTAGAGACATGATTAATCAAATTTATCAACTGACAAAACCAAAGTTTATTAATATTAAATATCAGGAAGAAGAAATTGATCAAGAGAATCATATCCTCATCCGACCAAACTATATGGCTGTTTGTCATGCGGATCAACGTTACTACCAAGGTAAACGCGATCCAAAAATTTTAGCGAAAAAACTACCAATGGCTATGATTCACGAGTCTTGTGGTACGGTCATTTCTGATCCAACAGGTACCTACAAAATTGGTCAGAAGGTTGTTATGATTCCAAATCAACCACCTATGCAAAGTGATGAGGAATTCTACGAAAATTACATGACTGGAACATATTTCTTATCAAGTGGTTATGATGGGTTTATGCGAGAATTCGTTTCTCTGCCTAAGGATCGTGTGGTAGCTTACGAAGAAATCGAAGACACAGTTGCTGCCATTACTGAGTTTGTCAGTGTTGGTATGCATGCTATGAATCGTTTCATGACGGTATCTCACAGCAGACGTCAACGTATCGCTGTCATTGGTGATGGAAGTTTAGCTTTTGTCATGGCCAATATTATCAATTACACTTTGCCTGAAGCAGAGATTATTGTTATCGGACGTCACTGGGAGAAATTAGAACTCTTTTCGTTTGCTAAAGAGCTATACATTACTGATAATATTCCAGAGGATCTTAGTTTTGACCATGGTTTCGAATGCTGTGGTGGTGATGGATGTGGACCTGCTATTAATGACTTGATTCGCTATATTAAACCACAAGGTATCATTATGATGATGGGTGTTAGTGAGTATAAGGTCAATATCAACACTCGTGATTCATTGGAAAAAGGCTTGTTATTAGTTGGATCTTCTCGTTCTGGAAGAGTTGACTTTGAAAATGCTATCCAAATGATGGAGATTAAGAAGTTTGCCAATCGTTTGAAGAATATCATTTATCTAGAAGAACCAGTAAGAGAGATTAAAGATATTCATCGAGTTTTTGCAACAGACCTTAATACTGCCTTCAAGACAGTATTTAAGTGGGAAGTCTAATGAGGGGAAAATTATGAAGGAAATCGTTAAAGAAAAGATTGCCTCTATATTATCAGGTGATGAAGAAATTCAGAGCGTTGAACAGTTGGGTGGAATGACCAATCAAAACTACTTGGTTCAAACATCCTCAAATCGATATATCGTTAAGTTTTTCGGTAAAGGTACAGAAAAATTAATCGACCGCAAGAATGAAAAGTTCAATCTTGAATTGTTGAAAGATTTGAAATTAGATGTAGAGAATTATCTTTTTGATATTGAAGCTGGTATCAAAGTTAATCAATACATTGAAAATGCTGAGACACTTGATTCAGCTACCATTAAAACCAAATTTGAAAAGATTGCTCCAATTCTACAAACGATCCATGCTTCTGGTAAAGAATTAAAAGGAGAGTTTGCTCCTTTTGATGAAATCAAAAAATATGAATCCTTGATTCAAGGAGAGATTTACTATCCAAACTATGAAGCTGTGAGAAAATCAGTATTTTCTCTGAAAGAAGAGCTTGAACAAATCGGAATTGAGAAGAAATCATGTCATATTGATTTGGTTCCTGAAAACTTTATTGAAGCACCAGATGGGCATCTTTATCTGATTGATTGGGAATATTCTTCCATGAACGACCCAATGTGGGACCTTGCAGCTCTCTTTTTAGAGTCTGAATTTACTCCAGAGGAAGAGGAAGACTTCCTAGCTCATTACGAGAGTGAAAAGACGCCTGTTTCTCGTGAGAAGGTCCGCATTTATAAAATATTGCAAGACATTATTTGGAGCCTATGGACCATTTACAAAGAAGAAAATGGTGCAGATTTTGGAGATTATGGAATCACTCGTTATAATAGAGCTGTAAAAGAGTTGAGAGGTAATTATGAAAACTAAAAATGGAGTTTCTTTTGGACTTATCTCAGGTATTTTTTGGGGATTAGGGCTAACCATTAGTGCTTATATCTTCTCTATATTTACTGACTTGTCACCTTTTGTAGTAGCAGCAGCGCACGACTTTCTTAGTATTTTTATCTTGCTAGGATATCTTCTAGTTAAAGAAGGGAAGGTACGTTTTTCAATCTTCTTAAACATTCGAAATGTCAGTGTTATTATCGGAGCACTATTGGCTGGGCCAATTGGAATGCAAGCCAATCTCTATGCGGTCAAGTATATTGGTAGTTCTTTGGCCTCCTCGGTTTCAGCTATTTATCCTGCGGTTTCTGTCCTTCTTGCCTTCTTTATTCTTAAGCATAAGGTTTCGAAGAATACAGTATTTGGAATTTTATTAATCATTGCAGGAATTATTGCTCAGACCTACAAGGTTGAACAGGTCAATTCATTCTATATTGGTATCCTCTGTGCCTTGATCTGTGCCCTTGCTTGGGGAAGTGAAAGTGTTCTCAGCTCATTTGCTATGGAAAGTGAACTCAGTGAACTCGAAGCACTCTTGATACGACAAGTCACATCTTTCTTGTCCTATCTTGTTATTGTTCTCTTCTCGCATCATTCATTTGCGGAAGTGGCAAATGGACAATTATTTGGACTTTTGATTATCTTTGCAGCATGTAACATGATTTCTTACCTTGCCTACTACATTGCTATCAATCGATTGCAGCCAGCAAAAGCAACAGGTTTAAATGTGAGTTATGTAGTATGGACTGTTTTATTTGCAGCAATTTTCTTGGGTTCGCCCCTTAATTTGCTGACCATCATTACTTCCCTTATCGTAATGGCTGGTGTTTATATTATTATTAAAGAATAAAGGAGAAAACGCGTGAAAGCGATTATCTTAGCAGCGGGATTGGGAACTCGTTTGAGACCCATGACAGAAAATACTCCCAAAGCCTTGGTCAAGGTTAATGAAAAACCTTTGGTTGAATATCAAATTGAATTTTTAAAGGAACGTGGAATTGATGACATTATCATCGTTGTAGGTTATTTAAAAGAACAATTCGACTACCTTAAAGAAAAATACGGTGTTCGTTTGGTCTTCAACGATAAGTTTGCTGATTACAATAACTTCTATTCTCTTTACTTGGTAAAAGAAGAATTGGCTAACAGCTACGTTATTGATGCGGATAACTATCTTTTCAAAAATATGTTCCGTAATGATATCGAACGTTCAACTTATTTCAGTGTTTATCGTGAAGATTGTGATAATGAGTGGTTCCTAGTTTACGGAGATGATTACAAAGTTCAAGATATTATTGTCGATAGCAAAAATGGACGAATCTTGAGTGGTGTGTCATTCTGGGATGCCCCAACAGCTGAGAAGATTGTTGGATTTATCGATGATGCTTATGCAAGTGGCGAGTTTGTGGACCTCTATTGGGACAACATGGTCAAAGATAACATCAAAGAATTGGATGTTTACGTAGAGGAATTGGAAGAAAATTCTATCTATGAAATTGACAGTGTTAAAGATTATCAAAAATTAGAAAAGATTCTTTCTTCACAAAAATAAGCAACTTTTATGAACTGATACCTTACCTATTTTTACTTGACTTTTTGGGTTTGATACAGTATACTAGTAAAAATTTAACCTTTAAGGGCAGTCCAGAGAGACTCACAAGGTGTCAGAGAAAAGAAGCTACAATGGAAACAAGTAAGCAAGTGCTTATTTGCTGCTTTTGTGTGAATATCTTAACTGAAACCTTGCAAGTGCAAGGTTTTTCTTTATCTGATCCCCTTAAAATTTAAGGAGGAAAAGTTATGAATCCGAATTGTAGAAAACGTATGAATACCATTCGCTTAGAAGTTATGAGAGTTGTTTCCCAGGAGGAAATTGCGCCAGCAATCTTTGAACTAGTTCTTCAGGGAGAAATGGTTGAAGCTATGAAAGCTGGACAATTTCTTCATTTGCGTGTACCTGATGATGCTCATCTCTTGCGTCGTCCGATTTCAATCTCATCTATAGATAAGGCGACTGAGCAATGCAGACTTATCTATCGAGTTGAAGGAGCAGGGACAGCAATCTTTTCAACCTTAAAAACAGGTGATAGCATAGATGTTATGGGACCTCAAGGAAATGGCTTTGATTTATCTGATTTAGACAAGCAGAACCGTGTTCTTATAGTTGGTGGTGGAATAGGAGTGCCGCCCTTACTCGAAGTGGCTAAACAACTGAATGAGCGTGGTGTTGAAATAACAACTGTTTTAGGATTCGCTACTAAAGATGCTGTTATTTTGGAAGATGAATTATCCAGATTTAGTCAGGTCTTTGTAACGACTGATGATGGATCTTATGGTATTAAAGGAAACGTATCGGTAGTGATTAATGAAATTGACACAGAATTTGATGCCATCTACTCATGCGGTGCGCCTGGTATGATGAAATACATCAATCAAACCTTTCATGACCATCCAAGAGCTTACCTATCCCTAGAATCTCGTATGGCTTGTGGCATGGGGGCTTGCTACGCTTGCGTATTGAAAGTACCAGATAGTGAAACAGTTAGTCAACGTGTGTGTGAAGATGGGCCTGTATTTAAAACAGGAACTGTTGTTTTATAAGGAGAGTGTCATGACTACAAATCGATTACAAGTCTCTCTACCAGGCTTAGAACTAAAGAATCCTATCATTCCTGCTTCAGGCTGTTTTGGATTCGGTCAAGAATATGCCAAATACTATGATTTAGATCTTTTAGGATCTATCATGATTAAGGCTACAACCCTCGAACCACGTTTTGGTAATCCTACTCCACGAGTGGCAGAAACACCTGCTGGTATGCTGAATGCCATTGGTCTACAAAATCCAGGACTAGATGTCGTTCTCTCTGAAAAATTACCTTGGTTGCAAAGGGAATATCCCAATCTTCCAATAATCGCAAATGTTGCTGGATTTTCAAAGCAAGAATACGCAGCAGTTTCTAGTGGTATTTCCAAGGCATCTAACGTGAAAGCCATTGAGCTCAATATTTCTTGTCCAAACGTCGATCATGGTAATCACGGACTTTTGATTGGGCAAGACCCAGATTTAGCTTATGATGTGGTAAAAGCAGCCGTAGGGGCATCAGATGTCCCAGTTTACGTTAAATTGACACCAAGTGTAACTGATATCGTGACCATCGCAAAAGCAGTAGAGGATGCAGGTGCTAGTGGTCTCACTATGATTAACACCCTTGTTGGTATGCGCTTTGATCTCAAAACTAGAAAACCAATCATTGCCAATGGTACTGGTGGAATGTCTGGGCCTGCAGTCTTTCCGGTAGCTCTCAAACTCATTCGACAAGTAGCTCAAACAACAGACCTGCCCATCATTGGTATGGGAGGAGTTGATTCAGCTGCAGCTGCTATAGAAATGTACTTGGCGGGTGCGTCAGCAATAGGAGTCGGTACAGCAAACTTTACCAATCCTTATGCCTGTCCCTGATATCATTGATAACCTACCAAAGAGTCATGGACAAATATAGTATCGAAACTCTAGAGCAATTGAGAAAGAGAAGTTAAAAAGTCAGTTTTATAGTTTTTTCTAAAGTTTTTACATCCCTATTATTTTGAAATGCCTGTCTTCTTTTCTGGTATAATATGACTATGATTGTAACAATACCTATTAAAAACTGAAAAAGATATTGCAACACCAGGTCCAACAGTCCTCGTTTTAGGATATTTTGATGGTATTCATCTAGGACATCAAAAAAAGTATTTAGTATTGCTGGGCGAAATAGCCTCAAGAAGAGATTTGAGCGTTGCTGTAATTACCTTTCATGAATCACCTAAAATTAACCTTAAAACCCTATATCATCCAGAACAAATTTACTGCATATCCTGAATGCTGAAGAACGTGAACGTAAAGTTTAAAACGTGCTGGCGTTGAAAATCTTTGTATTTAATGGACTTCTCAAGTCGTATCGCTAAATATGACAGCTCAAGAGTTTGTAGATACTTTTGTCAAAGAAGTTAAAGCAGATACGATTGTAGTTGGATTTGACTATAGTTTAGGGATCTGATCGAAAATCAGCAGAAGATCTTAAAAGAAATTTTTTTGATGGGAGAAGTAGTTGTAGTTCCTGCTGTAGAAGATGAAAAAGGAAAAGATCAGCTCTACTCGTATTCGACAATGCTATCCTTGAAGGGGATGTGAAAGAAGCTGGTCAGTTACTAGGAAGTCCACTTCCTACAAAAGGAATAGTCGTACACGGCAATGCTCGTGGTCGAACAATCGGCTATCCAACTGCCAATCTCGTGCTCTTGGATCGTACTTATATGCCGGCAGATGGTGTCTATACCGTTGATATCGAAATCAAGAGAAAACTCTATCGAGGAATGGCCAGTGTCGGGAAGAACGTTACTTTTGATGGAGAGGAAGAGCGTTTTGAAGTGAATATCTTTGATTTTGATGAAGATATTTATGGTGAAACAGTGACCGTCTATTGGTTAGATCGTATCCGAGATATGGTAAAATTTGATAGTGTTGAACAACTGGTTGACCAACTTGAAAGTGATGAGAAAATAGCTAGAAAATAAAATTTATAGAAGTTTGGGATTTATCTCAAACTTTTTTATTACCAACGCTTGAATTAAAAAATATACATAGTGCTATAGTTATAATGATTTTAGAGTAAAAGTTGAAAAAATACTTTTTGTTTGATATAATTTAAATATCAAACAAAAGGAGACGATTATGTTTAGGGAAAAACGAAATAAGGGTTTTGTTTCTGGACTTGTTCTTTCACTAGTATTTTTTATAGTAGCTGGTGTAATGGGCTTCATGTGGTATCTTCATCAACATCCAATGAATTCATTTGGAGAGGATACTCGTTCAGGTAAAGAAGCAAAGATGACTATCTATGATATGTATCCAGAAGTTGTAGGTGATGTAGATGGTGGAAGTGTCATTTACCTGGTACAATATAGCAAGGAGGGAGACGGACAGTTTGCTGTTGTTGAGGCTAAAGAAAATGATGAAGCTATTAAAAAAATCATTGATCAAGCCAAAGCAGGTACTCTGGAAGAGAACCCAGGAACCCTCATTGGTACTCAGTTGCAACCTCTTGGTACAAATGTTAATAAATCACGTAATAATAGAATTGTAGACTTATCTGCTTTTATTGATTCTATTTTGGATCATAATTCTACTGTGTATCTTAACATGAATACAAGTATATATCTTAGCTTGACTGAACATTCACGTGATGGTTGGTATTATATCATTGGAGCAGCAATTTGTGGAGGAATGGGTATATTTACAGCTGTTACAGCTTTCCTACTACGAAGAAAATCAATTGCTTCTTATGAAGAACTTTATCAAACCTACCCTGAGTTACAAGGAAATCTTGAAGGAATTGCAGAACAAGCAGATTTTTATGATCAGGATTTAAAGGTTATTCTTTATAAAAACCACCTTATTACCTATTTCAAAGGAACTCAAGCAATCAATCTAAATAATGTTCAACAACTCTATCTGGTCTCAACAACATACCAACGTAATCTCATCAGAAATAAAATTTATCAATTGTGCTATATTGTCAAGGATAGCAAAAAGAAACATTACTTAACTATTAAAACTACTAAGACAGTTCAAGAACAATTGGATGAACTCTGGGATCTTATCATTGAGAAATTCCCAGATATTCATATCGGAGTTTAAAACCAAGCATCGTTTATCGATGCTTTTTTTTTTTGGAAAAAAGTAAAAATCAGATTTATCAGTTGACATCTTAAATTTTAGGTGGTAGAATGTTTACTAGTTAATTAAATGGTTAAATACTAGTTAAGGAGTTCTAGTGAAAAAGAAAATACTAATTTGTTTGCTATCTTCTATATTTATTTTATTTTTGGGAGCTTGTAGTCAAGATAAGCAAAAAGATGTCAAAGAATCTCATGGAATGAAAATAGTTACCAGTTTTTATCCTGTATATGCTATGGTAAAAGCAGTTTCTGGTGATCTTAATGATGTAAGAATGATTCAGTCTAGTTCAGGCATTCATTCTTATGAACCGTCAGCAAATGATATTGCAGCTATCTACGATGCGGATGTATTTGTTTATCATTCTCATACCTTAGAGTCTTGGGCGGGTAGTCTAGATCCAAGCTTACAAAAGTCTAAGGTAAAGGTCTTAGAAGCATCAGAAGGGTATGACCTTGGATAGAGTATGCCTGGCTTAGAAGATATAGAAGCAGGAGATGGGTGTAGATGAGAAAAGTCTTTATGATCCCCATACTTGGTTAGATCCTGAAAAAGGTAGCTGAGGAAGCACAGATTATCGCTGATAAGTTATCAGAATTAGATAGTGAGAATAAAGGATACTATATCAGTCAAATGCGACAGAAGTTTTATTGATCAAAGCTCATGAGTTTGACTAAGAAATATAAACCCTATCTTTGATAAAAGTGCGAGCAAAAGAACGTTTGTGACACAACACACTGCCTTTTTCTTATTTAGCAAAAAGATTTGGACTTGAAATCAACTTGGTATATGCTGGTATTTCTCCTGATCAAGAACCAAGCCCAAGACAACTGACTGAAATACAAGAATTTGTTAAGACCTATAAAGTTAAAAACTATTTTTTTACAGAGAGTAATGCTTCGTCTAAAAGTAGCTGAAACGCTTATCAAGTCAACAGGTGTGAGTCTTAAAAACTCTCAATCCTTTAGAGGCAGACCCACAAAATGATAAGTCTTATTTAGATAATTTAGAAGAGGATATTGCAATACTAGCAGAAGAATTGAAATGAGGAAATTATGAATAAAACAAAGAAATATTTAGCTGGATCAGCAGTAGTTATTGCGCTTAGTGTTTGTGCTTATGTTTTTAAATCAGCACCAAGAAGCAGAGAAGAAGGAAGATAATCGTGTATCTTATGTTGATGGGAAAAGACAATGAGTCTAAAAAAAGAACGAAAATTTGACTCCTGATCAAGTTAGCAAAAAAAGGAAGGCATTGAAGCTGAACAAATTGTTAGTGAAAGATTACTGATCAGGGATATGTGACTTCTCACGGAGACCATTTCCATTACTATAATGGTAAAGTTCCTTTTCGATGCGATCTTTTAGTGAAGAACTAGTCATGAAAGATCCAAAGTTATCAAACTGCGTGATGGAGATATTGTTAACGAAATTAAAGGTGGTTACATCATCAAAGTTGATGGCAAAATATTATGTCTATCTGAAAAATGCTAGTCAAGCTGAAAATATTCGTACCAAAGAACAAATTGAGAAAACAAAAAAAGCAAGAGCATACATCTGACCAGAAAAAAAATGATTCTAAGGAAGTTGTGAAGCTAGAGCTCAAGGACGTTATACAACTGATGACGGTTATGTCTTTTAACGCTTCTGATATCATTGAAGATACAGGAGACGCTTATATCGTTCCCTCACGGAGGTCACTTCCATTATATTCCTAAGAGTGCTCTTATCTTCAAGTGAGTTAGCGCTGCTCAAGCTTATCTTGCAAGTAAAGGGATTCAACCAAAGTTTGACAGATTATACTGAAAAACCTAATGCCAATGTTAACTCAATTTCACGAATAAACTGGAACAAATAGTCAATCAGGAAATTGAAACTTCCAAAAGGTCTACTAGCTGAACTGTATGATTTACCAGCTAGTCAACGATACAGTGAGTCTGATGGTTTGGTCTTCGATCCAGCTAAAATTACTAGTCGTACAGCCTACTGGAGTTGCTATACCCTCACGGTAACCACTACCATTTTATTCCTTATAGCAGTCTATCACCTTTAGAAGAAAAAATTGCACGCATGATTCCATTGGGTGGTACGGTAGGGACTTTAAATCATTTAGAAAAAGAAAATAAACCTGAAAATCATAATTCTCATGTTTCTAACAATAATAAGGGACATGAAGACCATGACCATGGATTTGCAGTTGATCGTGTTATAAGTGAAGATGAGTTAGGTTTTGTTGTTACCCATGGTGATCACAATCATTACTTCTTTAAAAAAGATTTATCACCTGCTCAAATCAAGGCTGCACAAGATCACTTGTACGGCAATAAACATTCAGAAACTAGCCCAGATAACCACAGTAGTAAACCAGAAGAACAACATCATGATAAGCATGAAAACCATCATGAGGAAGAGCACGATCATGGCTTTGCAGTTGATCGAGTGATAAGTGAAGATGAGTTAGGTTTTGTTGTTACCCATGGTGATCACAATCATTATTTCTTTTACAAAAAAGATTTATCACCTGATCAAATCAAGGCTGCACAAGATCACTTGTACGAAAACAAACATTCGAAACTAGCCCAGATAACCATAGTAGTCAAAAGCCAGAAGAACACCATCATGATAAGTATGAAAACCATCATGAGGAAGAGTACGATCATGGATTTGCATGCAGATCGAGTGATAAGTGAAGATGAAAAAGGATTTTGTCGTTTCTCATGGAGATCACAATCATTACTTTTTTAAAAAAAAGATTTATCCCCTGATCAAATTAAAGGCTGCCCAAGATCACTTGTACGGCAATAAACATTCAGAAACTAGCCCAGATAACCACAGTAGTAAACCAGAAGAACACCATCATGATAACCATGGAAACCATCATGAGGAAGAGCACGATCATGGATTTGCAGCAGATCGAGTGATAAGTGAAGATGAGAAAAGGATTTTGTCGTTTCTCATGGAGATCACAACCCACTATTTCTTTTAAAAAAAGATTTAACAAAAGATCAGATTAAAGCTGCTCAAGAACATTTAAACAGTCATAAAACTGAGTCTGTTAAACCTCTTGCAAAAGATGTAGAAGCATTTTCTAGAGATGCCAGTGACAAAGAAAAAATGGAGTATATTTGCTAAAGACCTATGGTGTACCGCTAGAAGCCATTCAGTATCTCAAATGGATTCTTTGTATTTGGAAATCCTGATCAAGACTATGACCCAACTCACATTCATCCCTTATGCAATCCGTAAGGAACACGTCCGTATTCCTCTAGTAACTGGCGACCCAGAACTTGATTTCCTAAACGAGCTTTATACAACAGCTATTCGTGACGGTGTTTCACCCTATAGTTTGCAGGTTGAAAATGGAAGTTTCGTCATTCCCTCACGGAGATCATAACCATTATATTAAAGTTCAAACAAAAGGTTACGAGGTCGCTCTTAAGAATAAGATTCCAGCGCTGCAATCGTCTTATCAACCTGGTGCATATTTGATGAAAAATGCTGTAGAGCATAAGGTTGAACAGCTTTTGGCAGAGAGTCGAGAGCTCTATAAAGACAAGCCAAGTCGTACAGAGACAGATTGAACTTGCTTTGGGGCAATTTTTCTGAGAATATGAAGAAGCTATCAACCAACTCTACTGCAGGTTATTTGGCAGCTCTTGATCAATTTGACAAACAGTATATTCATATTGATTCAACTGTGAAGCCTACTGAAGCTCAGTCCATTAGATAAAGAAAATACCAAGCTCTGGTGGATAAGATTAATACCCTAAACACGGATGCTTATGGACTTCCTAAGAAGGATCTCTTGGCTACAATTACAGGAAAAGCAAACTAGCTCAAGATGAAGCAGGATTTAGATGCTATAGATGCTAAATTACAAGCTTTTACAAGACTTTTAATGATCGTACAGGTGTCACAACAGTCGAGTACATTAAATATTTCTATCAACATCTATCTGATGGTAGATTAAACGATAAGCTTCGCAATAAAGTTGCTAACTTAACGTGGACTCTTTATCAGTCACAATCATTCCTAAAGGCAACAGATTTAAATAAACTCTTCCCAGAAATCTATCAAACAAAATTTGAAGTAGAAGAAGCTCTTAAATGAGCCCGCTGTAAGTAAGTCTTCAGAAACTATCCTAGATACCGAAAAAGTTGATGGTCAGAGTGCAAAAACTGCAGTTTATGAGTTTTTGAGAGGCTTATTTGATGATATTCAACCTGAGAAACAAAGTAATCATGTCTTAAAGGGACAAGTAGAAGAGTTGCTAACAAAAGCTGAAGAATTGATTAGTCAAATCAAGGAAGAAGGTGTAAAAGCTTCTTTTGCTGATGAACTTAAGAATCTTAAGGTTGCTAGTGATAAAGATAATGCTGACCTTGATGAATTAAACACTCAAGTACAGGATCTTCTAAAACGTATTACACAGACTATTCAGAAAGAAAGTCAGGAAGAGGCTCAAGATCCACAACTTTTGACTCTCTATCAACAGCTTTATAACGGCGTCATTGTCCTCCATAGCTATTTGGAGATGAATAATGGTTCAGATGCTGACTTTGAAAAAGTAGATGCTCTGTTTGATAAACTAGCAGCAGCAAGTAAGGATAAGCAGGCTCTTCTAGCAGTTGCTCAAGAAATTCTCTTATTGAACCAAGAACTTAGATCTAAAGCAACGCCAAGTCAAGAAACACCTGTTGAAACAAAACAAGAAACACCAGGTCAAGCAAGCCCTGATGAGCAAGTAGAAGCTAGATCAGTGCAGACAACAACAGAGAATACTTCTGAAACAACAACTGAACTGAATCCTGAATCAACAGAAAAAGTCTCAGATTAAAAAAAAGACGAAGTAGCTTAGCTACCTCGTCTTTTTTTAGTCTTTATAAGCTACAATTCCAATAATAGTATCAACTGCACGTTCCATTGTTTGAAGGCTAACGTATTCAAAACGGCCATGCATGTTTTCACCGCCAGCGAAGATATTCGGCGTTGGAATTCCCATAAAGGAAATCTTAGAACCATCTGTTCCCCCACGGATAGGTTCGATAATTGGTGTAATATCAAGACTTTCCATTACTGATTTAGCGATGGTGATTGGAGTCATATCCTTTTCAATGACTTCCTTCATGTTGTAATACTGGTCTGTCAAAGTCAAGGTTACACGATTGCTAGCAAGTTCTTGGTTCATCTTATCAGCGATAGCTTGCATAGCAGCTTTTCGTGCTTCAAAGGCATCCTTTTCAAAGTCACGAATGATATAGCTAGCACGCGCTTCCTCAACACTACCAGATACATCCATGAGATGGTAGAAACCTTGGTAGCCCTCAGTCAATTCTGGGCGGTCACCAGCTGGGAGTTGATTGTGGAAGTCAATGGCTAATTGAAGGGCATTGACCATTTGTCCCTTAGCAGTTCCGGGGTGTACATTACGACCTTGGAAGTGAAGTTCTGCACCTGCTGCAGAGAATGTTTCATACTGGAGTTCACCAAGAGGTCCACCGTCAACTGTATAAGCAAAGTCGACATCGAAATCTTCTGCATCAAATTTATTGGCACCAACACCAATCTCTTCATCAGGTCCAAAGCCGACACGAATTTCGCAGTGCTTAATTTCAGGGTGAGCAGTCAAGTATTCGATAGCTGTCATAATCTCAGCGATACCAGATTTGTCATCAGCACCTAGAAGGGTAGTCCCATCAGTTGTAACCAAGGTTTGTCCATGATATTTCTCTAAGCTCTTGAAAATCTACTGGATCAAGCTTGAAACCAGAGTTCCCAAGCTCGATAACTCCGCCATCATAGTTTTTCAACTAACTTGCGGGATTAACACCTTCAGCATTAAAAATCTGCTGTATCCATGTGTGAGATAAAACCAATCTTACGAGTCAAACTAGGATCGTTAGCTGGAAGAGTACCGATAGCAAAACCGTTTGGCAAATAATAGACATTTTGCAAACCGACACGTTTCATTTCTGGGATGAGGATGTTAGTCGCAAAGTCTACTTGACTCTGAGTGCTTGGTGTAGTAGTAGAATTTTTCGTCTGAACGTGTGTTAACCTTAACATAAGTTAAAAAAACGCTCTAGTAATGTAGGGTATTTCATAAAAACTCCTTTTTTTCTATGTATTTTTCTTATTTACCTAAGCAGAATTGGCTAAACAATTGAGTAATAAGCTCATCTGGCGCAGCATCACCGGTAATTTCTCCAAGGATTTCCCAGGTACGGGTCAAATCTACTTGAAGAAGATCGACTGGCATACCGAGTTCGAGGCCTTCATTAACAGCTTGTAAGCTTTCAACTGCCTTTTCAATCAAAGAAATGTGGCGAGCATTAGACAAGTAAGTAGCATCTTGTTCAACAAGTCCAGCATTTTCAAAGAAGAGGTTGTTGATGCGCTCTTCAATTTTATCGATGTTTTGATTTTTGAGGACAGAAATACGGATGATATCTTCTGGAAGTTCCTCTGTTTCAATCGCTTCTGGGAGGTCAGTTTTATTAAGTAGGATGATACGGTTGGTATCTTTGCTAATTTCAAGAAGTTGTCGGTCTTGAGCAGTCAGAGGTTCGCTAGCGTTTAGGACTAGTAGAACTAAGTCAGCTTCATTGAGGGCTTTTTTGGAGCGTTCAACCCCGATCTGTTCCACGACATCATCTGTTTCACGAATACCTGCAGTATCAATCAACTTCAGTGGAACACCGTTGATATTGACGTATTCCTCGATGACATCTCGAGTAGTACCCGCAATATCGGTTACGATGGCTTTATCTTCACGCAGGAGGTTGTTGAGGAGACTTGATTTCCCAACGTTAGGACGACCAATAATGGCCGTTGAAATTCCTTCGCGGAGGATTTTCCCACGACGTGCAGTTTTTAGGAGATTGGTCAAGAGTTGTTCAAACTCCATAGTTTTTTCACGGACAACAGCAGTAGTGGCTTCTTCCACATCGTCATACTCAGGGTAATCGATATTAACCTCAACCTGAGCCAAGGTATTGAGAATTTCCTGACGAGTATTGTTAATGAGGTCAGACAGGGATCCATCAAGTTGTTTGACTGCTATATTCATAGCCTTGTCAGTCTTAGCACGAATGATATCCATTACAGCTTCAGCCTGAGTCAAGTCTACACGACCATTGAGGAAGGCACGCTTGGTAAATTCACCAGGTTCTGCCATGCGAGCCCCTTCACGAATAGCCAATTGCAGGATTTCATTGGTCACGGCAATCCCTCCGTGGGTGTTAATCTCGATAATATCCTCACGAGTAAAGGTCTTCGGAGACTTCATAGCCCCAACCATGACCTCGTCCATAACCTTACCAGTTATAGGGTCAACAATGTGGCCGTAGTTCAGTGTGTGGCTGGCGACCTGACTTAAGTCTTTGCCTTTAAAAATCTTTTGCGCAATGGCAAAACTGTCTGTTCCGCTCAAGCGGACAATACCAATGGCTCCTTCTCCAAGAGGTGTGGAGATTGCAGCAATGGTATCAAATTCACGTGTAATCATGTTAATTCCTTTTTTAAAATTGAAGCCTTTTATTTACTAATATCTCTTAAAATTGTAACAAAATAAAGTTTTTTATTCAACGAATGCCACTTATAAAGAAAAGCCTAAGCAGATTGCTTAAGCTTTACTTAGTGCGCATTTCCCCCTTGCGGGAAGTAAGTTCCTTCTGGCATATCGTTAATAATAACGTGAACAGCAGATTGTGGTGCACCAGTGTTACGTACCACAGCTTCAGTTACTTCCTTAGCTAAGGCTTTCTTTTGCTCTAGCGTGCGTCCTTCAAATAAATCGATGCGTACAAATGGCATAATAGTTTCCTCCACTCACTAAATGATTTCTTTTATTTACCACATATTGCCATTTAAAGCTTTGAGAAAATATGATATACTAGAATGTAGCAAAAAATTAGAAATGGACATGAAATAGTAGGATGGCACAGTTGTATTATCGTTATGGGACTATGAATTCAGGAAAGACCATTGAGATTCTTAAAGTGGCCTATAACTATGAGGAGCAAGGCAAAAGTGTTGTCATCATGACTTCAGCTCTTGATACGAGAGATGGTGTTGGATATGTTTCAAGTCGGATTGGGATGAAAAGACCAGCAGTTGCTATTGATGATACTACGGATATTTTTGGATTTATTCGAGATTTACCTGAAAAGCCCTACTGTGTTCTTGTCGATGAAGCCCAATTTTTAAAGCGTCACCATGTTTACGACCTAGCGCGTGTTGTCGATGAGTTAGACATACCTGTTATGGCATTTGGTTTAAAGAACGACTTTCGTAATGAACTTTTTGAAGGATCTAGACATCTATTGTTACTAGCAGACAAGATTGATGAGATTAAAACCATCTGTCAGTATTGTAAGAAAAAGGCTACCATGGTACTACGAACGTTAGATGGGAAACCCACTTATGAAGGTGAACAAATCCAGATAGGCGGCAATGAAACCTATATCTCGGTTTGCCGTAAACATTATTTTGCCCCTGAAATCAATAAGGAGAATCAATAAGAATGAACATCTATGATCAACTACAAGCTGTAGAAGACCGTTATGAAGAATTAGGAGAATTGCTGAGTGACCCAGATGTGGTCTCTGATACCAAACGTTTTATGGAGCTTTCAAAAGAGGAAGCTTCAACTCGTGACACCGTAACAGCCTACCGTGAATACAAACAAGTCCTCCAAAACATCGTTGATGCTGAAGAAATGATTAAAGAGTCTGGCGGAGATGCCGACTTGGAAGAAATGGCCAAGCAAGAACTCAAGGATGCTAAGGCAGAAAAAGAAGAGTACGAAGAAAAATTGAAAATCTTGCTTCTTCCAAAAGATCCAAACGATGATAAGAACATCATCCTTGAAATCCGTGGAGCTGCTGGTGGAGATGAAGCAGCACTTTTTGCTGGTGACCTTCTAACAATGTACCAAAAGTATGCTGAAGCCCAAGGTTGGCGCTTTGAAGTCATGGAAGCCTCTATGAACGGTGTCGGTGGTTTCAAAGAAGTGGTTGCCATGGTTTCTGGTCAGTCAGTTTATTCTAAACTCAAGTATGAGTCTGGTGCTCACCGTGTGCAACGTGTCCCTGTGACAGAAAGTCAAGGCCGTGTTCATACTTCGACAGCGACAGTTCTAGTCATGCCTGAGATAGAAGAAGTAGAGTACGATATTGATCCAAAAGACCTTCGTGTTGACATTTACCACGCATCAGGTGCTGGTGGTCAGAACGTCAATAAGGTTGCGACTGCCGTTCGTATCGTTCACTTGCCAACCAATATCAAGGTTGAGATGCAGGAAGAACGTACCCAGCAAAAAAACCGTGAGAAGGCTATGAAGATCATTCGTGCGCGTGTGGCAGACCACTTTGCTCAGATTGCTCAAGATGAGCAAGATGCTGAGCGTAAGTCTACAATCGGTACTGGTGATCGTTCAGAGCGTATCCGTACTTATAACTTCCCACAAAACCGTGTAACAGACCATCGTATCGGCTTAACACTTCAAACTTGATACTATCTTGTCTGGTAAACTAGATGAAGTTGTTGATGCCTTGGTCCTTTACGACCAAACGCAAAAATTGGAAGATTTAAACAAATAATGAAACTAGCTCAAATTTTTAAAGATTTTGAGGAAAAGTTGATAGCTAAAGGAGAGGAAGCAGAAAGCCTCTCCTTTGTCTATCGTAGCCTAAAAAATCTATCTTTTACAGACTTCGTCTTTGCCCTCCAGCAAGAAGTAACTGAGGAAGAAAAAGAGTTTGTGGAGGAAATCTACAAAAAATTGGCAGCACATATACCTGCCCAGTACATCATCGGTCATGCTGAATTCTTTGGGATGCAGTTAAAGGTGGATGAGCGGGTCTTGATTCCTCGCCCGGAGACAGAAGAGTTGGTGGAGCTCATCCTAGTTGAGAATCCAAAGGAAAATCTCAAAGTATTGGATATTGGGACAGGAAGCGGTGCAATAGCCCTTGCTTTAGCTAAAAATAGACCAGATTGGTCAGTTACAGCTGCTGACATTTCACAGGATGCATTAGATATAGCAGAAGAAATGCTAAACTGAATTCTGCAGATTTAATTTTTATAAAATCCGATTGTTTCTCCGAAATCTCATCAAAATATGATATAATTGTATCCAATCCACCCTATATTTCTCGTAGTGATGAGTCAGAAGTTGGTTTGAATGTACTACATTCTGAACCCCATCTAGCACTCTTTGCTGACGAGGATGGTCTTGCTATCTACCGCAAAATTGCGGAGGAAGCCAAAGATTATTTAACTGATGGTGGTAAGATTTATCTTGAAATTGGCTACAAACAAGGTTTTAGTGTTCCTACTCTTTTTAAGGAAAATCTTCCCGATAAGAGAGTGCGAACCCTCAAAGATCAATTTGGCCAAGATAGGATGGTTGTAATTGATGATTGATAGAATAAAGCATGAGTTGAAAAATGGTGGTGCAGTAGTCTTACCGACAGAAACAGTTTATGGTCTTTTTGCAAAAGCATTAGATGAGAAGGCTGTTGATCATGTCTATCAGCTCAAAGGTCGTCCTAGAGATAAGGCACTCAATCTAAATGTTGCTAGTTTAGACGATATCTTGAACTTTTCTAAGAATCAGCCAACTTATTTACAACAATTGCTTGAAAGTTTTTTGCCAGGCCCTTTGACCATAATCTTAGAAGCTAATGACAAGGTTCCTTACTGGGTCAATTCAAATTTGACGACAGTTGGATTTCGCATTCCGAGTCATCCTATCACCTTGGAATTGATTCGTGAGTTTGGTCCTCTAATCGGACCATCTGCCAATATTTCCGGTTGTGAGAGCGGAGTTAACTTCAAGAGAATTCTAGAAGATTTTGACCAAGAAATCTTGGGGCTAGAAGACGATAGTTTTTAACAGGTCATGATTCTACTATTCTTGATTTAACTGGTAAGAAGGTAAGAATTTTACGGCAAGGTTCCATCACCCAAAAAGACATTCTTACCAAGATTCCCGAAATTCCTTTTGAGGAGGTTTGATATGCTACGTGCTTTGAAAGCAACAGATGTTGCATCGATTCATGAGATTAACAAAGATGCTTTAGGTTATACTTTTAGTCCAGAGGAAACGGCTAGTCAACTGGCTAAGTTGTCTCAAAATCCCCATCACTTCCTACTTGGTTATGAGGATAATACTAGTCATGAACTAGTTGGTTATATTCACGCTGAGGTTTATGAGTCTCTCTATTCTAAAGCAGGATTCAATATCTTAGCCTTGGCAGTGTTGCCGCAAAGCCAGGGGAGAGGATTTGGTAGAGATTTACTTGAAGGGTTGGAGAAAGAAACAAAAAGACGGGGTTATGAGTTTATTCGATTAAATTCTGCAGACCATCGTATAGGTGCGCATGCATTTTATGAAAAAGTTGGTTATACTTGTGATAAGATGCAGAAACGGTTTATTAAATTACTAAAAGGAGAAGACCTATGATTTTTGACAAAGATGATTTTAAAGCTTATGACGCTGATCTTTGGAATGCCATTGCCAAAGAAGAGGAACGCCAACAAAACAATATTGAGTTGATTGCTTCTGAGAACGTTGTATCTAAGGCTGTAATGGCAGCGCAAGGTTCTATCTTGACTAATAAATACGCTGAAGGCTATCCAGGACGTCGTTACTACGGTGGGACAGATGTTGTAGACGTCGTTGAAAGCTTGGCGATTGAACGAGCAAAAGAAATTTTTGGTGCTAAGTTTGCTAATGTACAACCCCACTCAGGAAGCCAAGCAAACTGTGCTGCCTATATGGCTTTGATTGAGCCAGGTGACACTGTCTTGGGGATGGATTTGGCAGCAGGTGGGCACTTGACTCACGGAGCTCCTGTTAGCTTCTCAGGTCAAACCTACAACTTTGTCTCTTACAGTGTCAATCCTGAGACAGAAGTCTTGGACTTTGATGCTATCCTGAAACAAGCCCAGGAAGTTAAACCAAAACTAATTGTTGCTGGAGCTTCGGCTTATTCGCAAATTATCGATTTTTCAAAATTCCGTGAAATCGCAGATGCTGTTGGTGCAAAACTCATGGTTGATATGGCTCATATTGCTGGTTTGGTGGCAGCTGGTCTTCATCCAAGTCCAGTTCCATATGCACATATCACAACGACAACGACCCACAAAACACTTCGTGGGCCACGTGGTGGCTTGATATTGACTAACGATGAAGAACTTGCTAAGAAAATTAACTCAGCTATTTTCCCTGGTATTCAAGGTGGACCGTTAGAGCATGTTATCGCAGCAAAAGCTGTTTCATTCAAAGAAGTATTGGATCCTGCTTTTAAAGAATATGCTGCTAATGTCATCAAGAACAGCAAGGCTATGGCAGATGTCTTCTTGCAAGATCCTGATTTCCGTATTATTTCTGGCGGAACTGAAAACCATCTTTTTCTTGTTGATGTAACCAAGGTTGTAGAGAACGGAAAGGTTGCTCAAAACCTACTTGATGAGGTTAACATTACCCTAAATAAAAACTCTATCCCTTACGAAACCTTGTCTCCATTCAAGACAAGTGGAATTCGTATCGGAGCAGCCGCAATAACTGCACGTGGTTTTGGTGAAGAAGAAAGCCGAAAAGTGGCAGAGCTCATCATTAAAGCACTCAAGAATGCAGATAATGAAGCTGTATTAGAAGAAGTAAGAAGTGCAGTCAAAACTTTGACAGATGCCTTCCCATTATACGAGGACTAATACTTTTATGGACATTTATATTAAGAAAGCCATTATCCATCAGTTCAGCCCTGTTGACACGGAGTTGTTTCTAGCGGATAAGTTTCTCAATATTACTCCAAAAATCGAAGAATACCTACGCAAAAAGGTTGAGCGTGTGTATTCAGATGAAGCTAAGACTGGGATTTTCGAAGAAGAAAATCCCTTCTTCAATCACATCACAGACGATTTGTTGGAGACTTCAGTAACACTAGCCAATCTTTGGAAAGAAGAGTTCAGCATTTCTGAGAATCTCAAGACTAATGATTTAATTTTCGTTCAGTTCTCCAAAGATGGCGTAGAGCATTTTGCTTTTTTACGTATTGCTTTACGCGAGACTTTAACTCACCTTGGTGGAGAGGTCGATAATCCAATCAGGCTGACTCAGAATAACTTACCTGGTTTTGGAACAGGTGCTGATGAAGCTTTAGTCGTTAATCTACAGACTCGTAAATACCACCTCATTGAAAAGCGTATCAAGTACAACGGAGCCTTTCTCAATTATTTTTCAGAAAATCTCCTAGCTGTAAATCCTAAAATTTCTCCAAAGAAATCTATCAAGGAACTTGAAAAAACAGCTCAAAAGATTGCCGAAACCTTTAACACAGATGATTTTCAATTTCAATCCAAGATAAAATCAGCAATTTTCAATCATCTAGAAGAAAATAATGAACTTTCTCCTGAAAAATTAGCCAATGATCTTTTTGACAATAATCTTACAGCTCGACTTAGCTTCATTGACCAGGTCAAAGAAGCAGTACCAGAGCCAGTACAGTTTGATGAGATTGACGCCAGTCGTCAGTTAAAGAGATTTGAGAATCAGAAACTTTCCTTGTCAAACGGAATTGAACTCATCGTACCAAACAATGTCTATCAAGATGCGGAATCAGTTGAGTTCATTCAAAACGATAATGGAACCTATTCTATCTTAATCAAAAACATCGAGGATATACAAAGTAAATAATGTTTAAATTTATACGAAGAATGCTGGTACTAGCAGTCTTCCTTTTCGCTGGATATAAAGCTTATCTGATTCGTCAGGATGTCAAACAAGTCATGACCTACCAACCTATGGTTCGCGAAATCTTGAATGAAAGAGATACCCCAGCAAACGAAGAGCTTGTGCTCGCCATGATTTATACAGAAACTAAGGGTAAAGAAGGAGACGTGATGCAGTCAAGTGAATCTGCTAGTGGCTCTACTGATACCATAAACGATAATGCAAGTAGTATTCGGCAAGGGGTTCAGACCTTGACAGAAAATCTCTATCTAGCTCAAGAAAAAGGAGTGGATGTCTGGACAGCCATCCAAGCTTATAACTTTGGACCTGCTTACATCGATTTTATCGCCCAGAATGGGAAAAAGAATACTCTTGTACTGGCTAAGCAATACTCCAGAGATACAGTTGCGCCTATATTAGGAAATACAACAGGTAAACCTATCGCTACATCAATCCCATTTCTATTTTCCAAGGTGGAGAACTTTATGTGGATGGGGGAAACTATTATTACTCTAGACAGGTTCAGCTAAATCTCTATATTATGAAAATTTTTAATCTATTTTAAGAGGCTGGGGTAAAAGTCCTAGCCTCTCAATTGTCTTTGGATTGTCGAGCAAGACGCAGTGGTTGAGTGGGCTCTACTACGCTGATTTCATCAGCTTTTACAGCCCTACTCAACTGTGCGGAGGTTGGACGACGAAATCGAATTCTAACGAATTACCGATTTCTGTCCCACTCTCTTTTATAAGTTTTCTTTAAGGATACTTTAATATGCTAGAGTGGAAAAGGAGGAACGTCTCATGCGAAAGAAATTCTTTCTGACTAGCGCTGCAGTACTTTTAGCAGTTGCAACTCTGCAAAGCGCCCAGGCAGCTACTGATGTTCAAAAAGTAATTGATGAAACCTATGTTCAACCTGAGTACGTCTTGGGTTCTTCATTAACGGAAGATCAAAAAAATCAAACACTTAAAAAACTTGGCTATGATGCCTCAAAAGATACTAAAGATTTGAAGACTATGACACCAGAGGTCTACTCAAAAATTATGAATGTCGCAAACGATTCAAGTCTTCAACTTTATTCATCAGCAAAAATTCAAAAATTAGGAGAAAAATCTCCCCTTGAGGTCAAGATTGAGACACCTGAAAATATCACTAAAGTGACGCAAGATATGTACCGTAATGCGGCTGTTACCTTGGGTGTGGAGCACGCGCGTATCACCGTTGCGGCACCAATTCCAGTTACTGGTGAAAGTGCCCTAGCAGGTATTTACTATTCCCTTGAGTCTAATGGTGTTCAGTTACCTCAGGAAAACAAAAACTTGGCTCAGGAGGAATTAAAAGCCTTGTCAGACATCAACGATGAAAACAAGGACAAATCAGGCTATGATGCCAATAAACTGAACGTAGCCCTTGCCGATATCAAGTCTGCTATCGCTAAGGCTAAAGAGTCTAAGGGTGAACTTACAGAAGATGATGTTCGTAAGATTGTCGAAGATACTTTAAAGAACTATAAACTGGATCAAGTTGTTACAGGCAACCAAGTCAATGTCATCATCAACTTTGCCTTTAATCTTTCAAAGAGTGATATTCTTAATAACGAAGACTTTACTAAGACGCTAAAAGATCTGAAACAAAGTATCGTTGCACAAGCAGGTGATAGTTTCAGCAATATTGACCTAAACTTTGATGCCAATAAAGCTATTCAAGACGGTGGAAACATCCTTAGCTCAATTTGGCAAGCTATCCTTGATTTCTTCAAGAGTTTTGGTGCTTAGGTCAATTCATGGTATAATAGATGGTAACAGGATTGTTGCCGTCTTTTTGTCGGCTTATAGAAAGTGAAAAATTATGTTAAAGAAAAAAATGATATTGTAGAAGTTGAGATTGTCGACTTGACCCATGAAGGAGCTGGTGTTGCCAAGGTAGATGGCTTGGTCTTTTTTTGTAGAGAATGCTCTTCCGACTGAAAAAATCCTTATGCGTGTCCTTAAAGTCAACAAGAAGATTGGCTTTGGTAAAGTCGAGGAATATCTTACACAATCTCCACATCGTAATCAAGACTTAGATTTGGCTTACCTACGTTCAGGCATTGCCGACTTGGGACATCTAGCTTATCCAGAGCAACTCAAGTTTAAAACCAAGCAAGTAAAAGATAGCCTATATAAGATTGCTGGAATCACGGATATAGAGGTCGCAGATACTCTTGGCATGGAAAATCCTGTCAAGTATCGTAACAAGGCTCAGGTTCCTGTTCGTCGCGTTAATGGTGTTCTAGAGACTGGTTTCTTCCGTAAGAATTCTCATGATTTGATGCCTCTAGAAGATTTTTATATCCAAGATCCAGTGATTGACCAAGTTATTGTGGCTTTACGTGATTTGCTTCGTCGCTATGACTTAAAACCCTATGATGAGAAGGAACAGTCTGGTCTGATTCGAAACCTTGTTGTTCGTCGTGGACATCATTCCGGACAAATTATGGTTATTTTGGTGACCACTCGTCCTAAAATTTTCCGAGTTGAACAGTTGATTGAACAAGTCATCAAGCAATTCCCAGATATTGTGTCTGTTATACAAAATATCAATGACCAGAATACCAATGCCATTTTTGGAAAAGAATGGCGGGTTCTCTATGGTCAAGATTACATTACGGACCAAATGTTGGGGAATAGCTTCCAAATCTCTGGACCAGCCTTTTACCAGGTCAATACCGAAATGGCAGAGAAGCTTTATCAGACAGCTATTGATTTTGCGGAGTTAAGTGAAGATGATGTGGTTATCGATGCCTATTCAGGAATCGGGACCATTGGCTTATCAGTCGCTAAGCATGTTAAGGAAGTCTACGGGGTGGAAGTTATCCCAGAAGCAGTAGAAAATAGCCAAATGAACGCAGAATTGAACGGCATCACCAATGCTCACTATGTCTGTGACACAGCTGAAAAACGCCATGAAAAAGCTGGCTCAAGGAAGGCATCCAACCAACCGCCATCCCTGGTCGATCCACCACGCAAGGGCTTGACCGAAAGCTTTATCAAAGCAAGTGCCCAAACAGGAGCTGACCGTATCGCCTATATCTCCTGTAACGTCGCTACCATGGCGCGTGATATCAAACTCTATCAAGAATTGGGCTACGAATTGAAGAAAGTCCAGCCAGTGGATCTTTTTCCGCAAACGCATCACGTCGAGTGTGTTACTCTGCTCTTAAAAGCTTAGAAACCTTTGAACGAAAGGGATAATGAAAGCCTTGATTGCAAGGCTTTTTGCTTTATGGTGGGTAAGTATCAGAGTGAGAAAATTTTTGGAATGAGTAGAAGTGATAGCTAGAAATTATCAGTTTCTATTTCCATTTACCCTGTGGGTACGTGTTTGTTTCCATTGACAAGGAGTTTGTGGGAATAGAAATGTACCCACCTTGTTTGAATCAAGTGAAGTGTAGTTGAAGGAAATCTGTTGAAAGCAATACTTCATTTTACCGAATAAGTAATAATTTAGGCAACTTCAAATCGATTAAAAAAAACTATTTTAAAGGTTAAGAGTAGACAAAAATTGTCCACTCTTTTTTGTAAACTCAATTTATCAATAAATGAAATGAGGGAATGTAAAATGAAATATTTTGAGGTTGAGTTAGAAAATCCTGATGAATTTTTAAAACTACAAACAGAAGATTTTGTGAAAGCTAATCGCTTGCTACTAAGGAAGATAATCCAGAGCGTTACAGTCTATGAAGAACACTTCGTCATATCCTTTAAATCTGGCATCGAATTGGAAGTATGAGACTCATTCCATAACTTTTATATTGAACATATCATCTTGTTGTGTTATACTATAAATTGATATAAACAAAGATGTAGGAGGAACCGAAACTATGACAGCCTCAATGCGTTTAAGATAAGCTGGCAATAAGAAAAGCAGAATCTATACCCGATGATAGGCTTTTTTGTTGTGCTTATTTATACGATATTGAGCATTCATTAGTTACGGTGAGGATATTGGTTATTTAACTATACCTTTATTTAACTATGTCTTTAATATGAATGTTTCCAAATTGTATGTATGCAGACCAAAAGCCACATTGTGGATTTAGGCCTGCATTTTTTTATTGCCTATAATGCTATTCAAAATAGAAATTTAAGCAAAATAATATGCAGGAGATAATATAAATGGAAAAATACAACAATTGGAAACTTAAGTTTTATACAATATGGGCAGGGCAAGCAGTATCATTAATCACTAGTGCCATCTTGCAAATGGCGATTATTTTTTACCTTACAGAAAAAACTGGATCCGCGATGGTCTTGTCTATGGCTTCACTATTAGGTTTTTTACCCTATGCGGTCTTTGGACCTGCAATTGGTGTGCTAGTGGATCGTCATGATAGGAAGAAGATAATGATTGGTGCTGATTTAATTATCGCAGCAGCTGGTTCGGTGCTTACTATTGTTGCATTCTATATGGAGCTACCTGTCTGGATGGTTATGATAGTATTGTTTATCCGTAGCATTGGAACAGCTTTTCACACCCCGGCTCTCAATGCGGTTACGCCACTTTTAGTACCAGAAGAACAGCTTACGAAATGTGCAGGCTATAGTCAGTCTTTGCAGTCTATAAGCTATATTGTTAGTCCGGCGGTTGCAGCACTCTTATACTCCGTTTGGGAACTAAATGCTATTATTGCCATCGATGTATTGGGTGCTGTGATTGCATCTATTACGGTAGCAATTGTACGTATTCCTAAGCTGGGTGATCGCGTGCAAAGTTTGGACCCAAATTTCATAAGAGAAATGAAAGAAGGAATGGCTGTACTACGGCAAAATAAAGGATTATTTGCTTTATTACTCGTTGGAACATTATATATGTTTGTTTATATGCCAATTAATGCACTATTCCCTTTAATTAGCATGGATTACTTTAATGGAACACCTGTGCATATTTCTATTACGGAAATTTCCTTTGCATCTGGAATGTTGATAGGGGGTCTATTATTAGGGTTATTTGGGAATTACCAAAAGCGAATCTTATTAATAACGGCATCCATTTTTATGATGGGGATAAGCTTAACCATTTCAGGATTACTTCCCCAAAGTGGATTTTTCATTTTTGTAGTCTGCTGTGCAATAATGGGGCTTTCTGTTCCGTTTTACAGCGGTGTGCAAACAGCTCTTTTTCAGGAGAAAATTAAGCCTGAATATTTAGGACGTGTATTTTCTTTAACTGGAAGTATCATATCTCTTGCTATGCCAATTGGATTAATTCTTTCTGCACTCTTTGCTGATAGAATCGGTGTAAATCATTGGTTTTTACTATCAGGTATTTTAATTATTTGCATTGCAATAGTTTGCCCAATGATAAATGAGATTAGAAAATTAGATTTAAAATAAACAATATTGGAGGGATATTTATGTATCTTATTTTCATGTAATTCTTCCTGCTAAAATCGCAGGGTTTTTCCTGCGTACAAGCAAATGAAAGCATGCGATTATAGACAGGAGGAAATGTTATGGAATTAATATTAAAAGCAAAAGACATTCGTGTGGAATTCAAAGGACACGATGTTTTAGATATAAATGAATTAGAAGTATATGATTATGACCGTATTGGTTTAGTAGGAGCAAATGGTGCAGGAAAAAGCACTTTATTCAAGGTACTTTTAGGAGAATTAATTCCCCCAGGATGTAAAATGAATCATCTGGGTGAACTTGCCTATATTCCCCAGTTGGACGAAGTAACTCTGCAGGAGGAAAAAGATTTTGCGCTTGTAGGCAAGCTAGGTGTTGAGCAATTAAATATACAGACCATGAGCGGTGGTGAAGAAACAAGGCTTAAAATAGCACAGGCCTTATCGGCACAGGTTCATGGTATTTTAGCGGATGAACCTACGAGCCATTTAGACCGTGAAGGAATTGATTTTCTAATAGGACAGCTAAAATATTTTACAGGTGCACTGTTAGTTATTAGCCATGACCGCTATTTTCTTGATGAAATAGTAGATAAAATATGGGAACTGAAAGATGGCAAAATCACTGAGTATTGGGGAAACTATTCTGATTATCTTCGTCAGAAAGAGGAAGAACGTAAGAGACAAGCTGCAGAATACGAACAATTTATTGCGGAACGTGCTCGATTGGAAAGGGCTGCGGAGGAAAAGCGAAAACAGGCTCGTAAAATAGAACAGAAGGCAAAAGGTTCTTCAAAGAAAAAAAGTACTGAAGGCGGAGGGCGTTTAGCTCATCAAAAATCAATAGGAAGTAAGGAAAAAAAGATGCATAATGCCGCTAAATCCCTAGAGAACAGGATTGCGGCATTAGGAAAAGTAGAAGCTCCGGAAGGCATTCGCAGAATTCGTTTCAGGCAAAGTAAAGCATTGGAGCTCCATAATCCATACCCTATAGTCGGTGCGGAAATTAATAAAGTATTTGGGGATAAGGCACTGTTTGAAAATGCATCTTTTCAAATTCCGCTAGGAGCAAAAGTGGCATTAACGGGTGGTAATGGAACCGGAAAAACAACTTTAATCCAAATGATCTTAAACCATGAAGAAGGAATTTCTATTTCACCTAAGGCAAAAATAGGTTACTTTGCACAGAATGGTTACAAGTACAACAGTAATCAGAATGTTATGGAGTTTATGCAGAAGGATTGTGATTACAATATATCAGAAATTCGTTCTGTGCTAGCATCTATGGGGTTCAAACAGAACGATATTGGAAAAAGCTTATCTGTTTTAAGCGGTGGAGAAATTATAAAATTGTTGCTTGCTAAAATGCTCATGGGTAGATATAACATCCTAATAATGGATGAACCCAGTAACTTCCTTGACATACCAAGTTTAGAGGCTTTGGAAATACTAATGAAGGAGTACACCGGAACTATCGTGTTTATCACCCACGATAAACGATTACTCGAAAATGTAGCAGATGTAGTTTATGAAATTAGAGATAAGAAAATAAATCTGAAACATTAAATTTAAGGTAGTCGCTGGTCAGTATAGTCTGTTCTGGTTGGCGACTCCATTGTTAAAGAGTATAAAGACTTTAGATTTTATGAATATTAAAAATAGGAACAGTAAATCGAACTGCTCCTATTTTTCTGCTAAATATGATGTAGTTTTCTTATATGTATAATGATAGATTAGTGGATTCTCTTCTAAGGTTCTTACTTCAAATATGAAGAAGTGATCGCGGTTATCTTTGGACTTCTCCTTATTCAGGACAAAGTAATTCTTACGTGAAGTCGCCATTGTTTTGAGGATATCATCAGTCAGAAAGGTCAATGGAATATTCATGTTGGAGTAGCGGTAGAAGTCACGTTCAAAATCTTGGTAGCTCTCGCTGTAATAGTCCATTTGCAGGTGATTACGCTGAAATTCAAGCTGATTCATAGAGCACCTCCTCTACAAGTTCAATACTAACAATGTCTTTCAATTTCAAATTAATGTGACCTGTTGGAGTTTTTATTAATATGAAATCTTTGGTCAGACTTGGTATTGTTCCAGTATAGGAAACTCGATTGTTTTTTTCAACGACATGAATGCACGTGTTCAGTTGCCCAGCATACACCTGACTGAGGAGTAATAATTTCTTCTCCAGTGACAAATCTGACATATACGTTACTTTGTTTGCATCATCAGTGAGTGCTGATGTATGTTCAGATAGGAAAAAGCCCATCCATTTTTGCATCTTTGTATCCTGGTACTCTCTTGCTGACTGAAATGGTAAGTATGAACGGTCAATCATTTTAATCCCTCCAATCCACCAGCGGAATGACCGCCGATAAGTTTACTGCGTTCAATATTTCTGGAACCTTCAGTTAGGACGGTTCCTTTTTGAATAGCTAAAAAGCCAAACTGTTCTCTGACAACATCAATAGCTGTCTGAAGTCTATTTTCTTTTTCAATTTGTTCTACATCATCAAATAGTGATAGTAGAGTATAGTTTTCATCTACGAAGCCACTATAAGAGACACCAATTTGTCTCACTGCACCAGAGGTGTATTTCTTTCGGAATAATTCAAGTACATGGCTTACCATTGTTTGGGAGATTTGCGGGGTCAATTTTTTTCTGAGCATTTATAGATTTTTTCATTTCAGTCCTAGAATATCCAATATGAATAGAAACGATAGTAGCTTTCTTATGGGCTGAACGCAGTCGATTAGCAACCTGATCAGCCATTTCAGCTAATACGATTTCAATTTCTCTTTGGGTTCTGTAATCTCTAGGAAGTACTTGTGAGTTACCCAATCCTCGTGATTTTGGTTTATAGGGTTCATGGACGTTGCTCTCGTCAACTCCATTGGCGTGAAACCAAAGTTGAACACCGACTTTACCGAATTCTTTTTTGAGAATATCAGGATTGAAATTGGCTAGTTCTTTGATTGAATGAATACCAAGTTTTTGTAAATGAATCTCGGTTTTACTACCGATCCCCCAAAAGTCTGTTAATTTTGGAATGGCCCATACCTTGGTTTCTACATCTTCGTATGACCAGTTAGCTCTCATTGTAGCAGTTTTCTTAGCTTCATTATCTAGAGCTAGTTTAGCTAGAAGAGGATTGGAATTGCTCATTCCGACAGTTGAGATAATACCTGTTTTACGGTAAATCTCTCTCTGAATCATAGCCGAAACATTATCTAACTTATCTTTCCTTGACATTGACTTATCAGAAATAAAGTAAGAAAGTGAACTAGTAAGGTCAATAAAGCCCTCATCGATTGAATAGGGGAGAATGTCATCTGGAGCAGCATAGTCTTGAAAGATATGCTGAATCTCTAGATTCTTCTCAATATATCTGTCCATTCGAGGAGGAACGATGAGTGTACGCTTTGCCCAGTGTTCAATAAACGATTGATACTTTGGTGTTACCTCAATTCCCTGTTTCCATGCATTTTGATAGCTGAATTTTCGAGTGTTGATATCAAATGGCAAGTCGTAGGAACGACCTACATTTGCTTTACCGAAGACTTTCTTGAACATTGGAGAAGAAGCGAGAATCAATCCTGCCGAGTTGTCTGCACGGCTCATGACGCACAGTGATGTGTAGAGTGGATGTAAACCTCTATCCACACATTCTACGGAAGCGTAGAAGGACTTCATATCGAGGAAGGCTATGTCACTTTGAGGTTCAATAGAATAGTCGATATAGCCCATAGGATTATCTCCTTTTAAGTTTTTCTAGCTCTTCGATAAGTTCACCGATGTAATCTGTGATGTCGTATTCAAATTTGTCAGGGGTGAAGATAATACGTTCGTCTTTGATGTAAATCAATTCTTTAACATTCATTGGTATTGTCATCCTCCTCGGTCATAGCAATTAAAATAGAATCTTCAATCAAAAAAGCGTAAGGATAGATTTTAGCATCCTCATTTTGAGGAATAAGAATTTCATCGAATCCTTCATTTTCTAGTCGTTCTTCAAAGTTGTCCATATTGAATATTTCAACTTTACAATCAGGGTTGAAACCATACATTCCAAGTTCTAAAATATCCTTTAGCTTCATGATTATACCCCCACTACAGGCATGAAGTGGCCTACAACTAGACCAACAATTCTTGGCTCATCCTCATAAGGGATGAATTTCTCTGGATAGTCCTTATTCAAGGATACCATTCTAAATCCATCCTCATCACGGTAGAGTTTTTGATATAGACAGAGTCTTTCCATGATAATGCATAGACCGCACCATCATAGTCGAAACCGTTCGAGCGAATAAGTGCGACTTCACCGCTCTTATAAACGGGCTCCATAGAATCTCCCTCAATCCATGCGGCAATATCGTAGCCGTATTGTTCCTCATCAGAGTAGACTGTTTCGGTTTCAAACTCGTCAAAGAATCCTTCTCCGAGACCAGCTGAGAGTTGGATATCTGATAGCACTTGGACTGAGAAGAGTGGAGTTACGTTAGAGGTTTGTTGAGAAAGAAGAAGCTCCTCTACAAAGTCTTCTGCTTTTGCCTGATTGTCAGGAGATAACTGAAGATAGTTATTGACGATATTGTACTCAGATTCGAAATAGGTGACTGGTACATCTAGGATTTTGGCGAGAGCTGTTAGGTTTTTTTGGTTAGGGATAGATTTACCAGATTCCCAATTATGAAAGGCAGTTCTGTTGATTCCAATTTTCGAAGCAATTTCGGATTGTGATAACTTTTTTTCATTTCTTCGATTCTTTAGACGTTCTTTTGAAAACATAAAATCCTCTTGTTAAATTATAACTTAACAAAATTATAACAAAAATACTACAAATTGCAATATAAAATAGCCATACACGAGTAGGGCTATTCTATGTTTGTATGGATAGAAGCTAAGAAATCAGAAATTGGTTGTATAATTGCCCTTGCTAGCAAGACTGGGACAGCATTTCCAATTTGCTTATATGCTTTATCAAGAAGTGCATTTTCTGAAATAGGCTTACCGTTTTTTCCAATTGGTGAACCTAAACTGAAATCATACCAATCTGGGAATGTTTGTATTCTCTGAATTTCTTTTACAGAAAGACGTCTATTTTCTCCTTTAAATATCCATTTATTATGTCCTATTTTTTCCATTGGTTCACCTCCAGGATGTTGAGGTGCCTGACGTCCACTGGCTTGTATAGTGAAACTTTGTTCATCCCAATTTTTTTTTCTATTTCGACTCATGTAGATAGTACTATAAGAACCTTTAAAATATGGGCCAGGGTTATTTTCTAAATCACCGATAGCTTCTTTTAATGTAACCCAAGGCTTTCTTTCAGCAAAAAGGCTTATTTCGTTGGGGTTGCCATGAGTAGGTTGTGGAAGGGAGTAGGAATAGTTAAATTTTTTCACTATTTTTTCTTTGTGGACTCCAATTAAAAATACACGTTCTCGAGATTGAGGTACACCATAGTCCCTCGCATTGACTAGATGGGCAGTAACTTCATAACCAGCACTTGAAAAATCTTCAATAATTTGTTTAAGAACTTCACCTTTTCCAAGTGTCATCATTCCTTTGACATTTTCTGCTACAAAGAATTCTGGTTGTGTTTGTATCAGTGCGCGAATAAAATGTAAGTAAAGAAAATTACGTTCATCATCAATTAGCCTTGGTCCTGCTTCGCTAAAACCTGGACAGGGAAAGCCTCCAATCATTAGTTGATTATTAGGAAAGTGTGCTACTTTTCGTATGTCTTTTTGATGCTGAAGAATTTTATGATTAAAGTTTTTTTTGTAAGTTTTATTAGCTTCTACAAACATATCATTTGTATATACGGTATTAAAAATTGATTTTTTTCTTTCATTTTCATAGATTTCTTTTGAGCGAAACGCATCAAAAGCTTTATCATATCCGATTGAAGTAACCAGACCGGCTAATTCTGTACCTAAGTCTAATCCACCAGCACCTGAAAATAAACTTACAACATTAATTTTATTTAGGTTGGAAATTATTACATTCTTTAATTAATTCTTCATCCAACTCATCTTCAATGATTTTTGATGTTTCTTCTTTTATTTTGTTAAGTAACACTGACTGAATCTCATCTAGTGATAAGTCTTTTGCAGGTTTAAACTTACCACGAGAACGTTCAGTGGATTCGGATGTCTTGATATTACTTTCAAAATTTTGATGTGGTTCTATGCTTGTACTTAACATAATCTATGATTTTCTCGCACTCTCTATTAAATTCTGTAATAATCATTTTACCATATTTCTTTACATAAATCGAAACAATAGCTAATAAAGAATTTTTATTATATTTTGGTATGATTAGTATTTTCAGAAATTGATATTATCATATTTTTTTGTTTAGGATTATTATAGAAAAGAGAATAAATAAGTATTTAGAATCATTGTTTTTAACAATTAGACTTTAAACACTCTAATTTTAATAATTTCCACTGTGTTATGATTCTTTACGTGGAATTTTGATATTATAGTCTCTCTCTAATTCATCTAAAATATGATTGTGATTGATTTTAGTAGGTTCAACGGTAACAAACTCTCCGAGTTCAAATAGTTGTTTGGCACTAGAAATCGTCGTAAGCTCATCTAAACGCTTATATGGTTTAAATTTAGAATAAACATTCTTACCCCTATTTGATTTTTCTGTTATAGGGTTGATAGGTCTGTAGGCAACTTTAAATTCCTCAGTTACTTTATTTATGTTCTCAATACTAATTTCATCTAAACTTTGAATAAGTTCGGAAAGTGTATTAGCAGGAGTATCAGCAATATACATACAGTTAGCAACAGAATCACTTTCTCCGTATCCTTTTGCTACAGTTAGAATATCCTCAATGTTAAATATATCGGTAAAATTATCAAAAGTTTTTCCAGCTCTCTTACCGAAACAAATACTAACGCCTACAAAAGGTGCATTTGTACTTTCACTCCATTTATTAGCCCAACAAGTAGCAGCAGTAGTCATCCTTTGAAATGCTTTGCAGCCAAATTCATCTATAAACCTTTTATGCCCATACCAATTTCCAAAGTAGTCAGCATTTAATAACTTTGCAGAAATTTTTATTGGAGCCCCTTCTGATAAATGAATAATCACATCTGTTTTATTTTTACTGTCTTTGCTACCTATACCTTTTACATCTTGAATTATAGCTCCTGGTACAATACCTTCGTCAATCATCCATTTGGGTAATTGACTTGGCAAAGGTTGGTTAATATTCTGTTTTACAAATTCCACAATATTATTTTCAAATTCATCAGATCTTTTAGACATGGCATTACCTCCTAATTTATAAAATAATTATATCAAAAATCGTAAGCCTTTACAAAATGTGTTATAATCTTATTAAAAAATACACTTACTTAAAGGTGATTCATTGTTCGATAAATATATTTTTGATACTTACCATGAGTTAATCATAAAAACTGTTAGAGGATTCATTTTCAATAATAAAGATAATACTGATTTATCTACTTACATGGTGCCCGAACCTAATGGATATATTGAGTTTGATGATTTCGAACTATATAAGATTTACTATGAAGTAGTTGATAATTCTAAACTGAAACTTGAAATTATTGTGATTGCGGATGTTATTGTTCGTCAGTACATCAAAGGTGAAATGGAACTAGATACGAAATCGAAGTACGTTTCAGTCTATGTAGATATGGAGCTTGATTCAGGTATTAAAGTTTTTAATATTTACAATGCAGAGTTCAAATCTGACCAATATAAAAAAAATAAAAATTTGATGCTTAGTAGGGATTGGGTTCCGTACATCCCTAAGAAAGAATTTGATAACATTGCAGAATCATTTCTAAAAAAATATTATCCTGTAGCACTTAGGCAGCCAACTCCTATACCGGTAGAGTTAATTGTCGCTGAGATGGGACTTTCGATACATCGAGAGAAGTTAACATTTGACGATTCAGTTTTTGGTAAAATGGTTTTTAAAGATACTAAAGTAGAGGTGATAGAAAATGACCAACTTGTCTCGAAGCATTTTAGCAAAGGAAGTATATTGGTAGATAAAGATGTTGTCTATAAGAGAAATGTTGGATCTTTCAATAATACTGTCATTCATGAGTGCGTGCATTGGGAATTACATAAAGTATTTCACGAAGTAAGAATGATACTTGATAATAGATACTCAGTATCTAGTAGTTGGACAGAGGAAAATCAGGCAGATTCTAGCATGTGGTCTCCACTTGATTGGATGGAGTGGCATGCTAATGGGATTGCTCCTCGAATCCTTATGCCAAAGTTCAAACGAAAATTAAGATTAGAGAGTTATTTCAAACTTTAACCTTAGTAAATCCTGACATCAGTCGCTCTGAACTTGTACGTGAAGTGGTTGATGAACTTGCTGAATTCTTTAATGTATCCAAGCAGGCAGCAAAAATTCGAATGATTGACTTGGGCTTCAAAGAAGCAAACGGTGTTTACAATTACTTAGATGATAGGTATATGCACAATTTCGCTTTTGAGCTTGAAGCTTTTGATAATGGAAGTAGCTATACAATCACTTCGAATGATTTATGCTTTGAATATTGTTTTAATGAGTCATTCAGACAAATCATTGATGGAAATAAGTTTCTTTACATTGATAACCATCTTTGTTTAAAAGATAAAAAATATATATCCATGACAAAAGATGGACCAGTGATGACTGATTATGCTTATGAACATATGGATGAATGTTGTCTCCTTTTCAAGGTAAAGTCGAAGAAATATACTACCATATCTGACGAAGACTATTATGATTATGTATTGAATCGTGGGGTAACAAGAGAGAGCGAAATAAAAGCTGACTTTGTGGAGATTTTACAGAATCCGAGTTTAATGGATCAGTTACCACCTTTAGAAATGGTGAAACTTTCAAAAAATATTTCTGATTTATTAAAGGAATTACCTTTTGAATTCTCTGGGACATTACGTAGTCACAGAAAGAGGAAAAAATGCTCTCAACCATTATTAGCGAATATTGTTGGTATTACGGAAAAAACTCTCAGAAGTTATGAAACCAAAGAAGATAATCTACCTAAGCTTGAGTTAGCATTGGCATTTTGTTTTGCTTTAAAACTTATGCCTCCTATAAGCGAAGATATGCTTGAAAAGGCGGGACACAAATTAACTAAAATTCACCAGCATCAAGTTTATAAACTGTTACTAACGACAAGTTATTACAAACCATTAGCTGAAATAAATACGATATTACAAGCAGCACAAATGAAGACACTATAGACTATCAAATTTTTGATGGTCTTTTTTTTTTAATCCAAAAAGCGGAAATTGAATTTCCGCTTTTTGCTCATTAATTGATTATTTCAAGGCTTTTTCTTATCAAGAACATTATAGCCAATAGGGTTTAGATACGGAAGTCTAGACTACCTGTTTTTTAGGGTTGCAAAGATCTATACTTATGTTGTAAAGATTAATCCTACATTTTATTGACTTCTTAAAAGATACTTTGTAATGGGGAAATTATCCTACGTTATAGGCTTTAACTGTGTCTTTAAGAAATAGCAGTTCAGCTATAAAGCCAGCTGACCATGATTTAGCAAAGGAACTGCTGATGTGGTCAGAAACAAAATTTAATAGTTCTTTTGGCATGTCCAATTCCTTTGTGTACGAAGGAAAAGGAGACAACACATGTCAAATAATGAACAAAATCGAAACTCAAAATATACTCCAGATCGCTATCAAAGTGAAAAGTCTTATAATGGTGTAGAACCTACAGATACACAAGTATTAGCTCCTTTCGTTTTTAGAGATAAAACGATGCTAGTTAACGAGGATGTAAATCGAGATAATCTCAAAACATTTAATATCTATGGAAAGCGAATTCTTGTTGGATTTGTACCTGTTGAGCGAGAAGAGTTTGCGAATGTCCTTCGTGTCTTTAACATGGATACCAATGAATACTTGAGCCGTCATTCTAAAGGTAAGCATGATGATTTATCTTTAGATGAGATGTTACAGAATATGGATAATGATGAGAAATTTGGATACGATCCAACTGGAATCCCATCTCACGAGGAGAAACTGATGCTTATTGAAACACTTGAAGAATTGATTGATGTTGTTTATCAACGTAATGAAAAGTACGGTAAAATCCTCAAACTGATTTACCATGATTTCACGATAAGCAAACAGGAAATCATTGAAAAACTTGGTCTGAAAGACCCAAGGGTATGATGCAATCAAGAAAGCCCATGCACTCGCAAAGGAGGTATATAATGAACTAAATCAATAATTGAAAATCGCCATCTCAATTTCTGAGGTGGCGATTTTTTGCTAATCTTTCTGATAGAATAAGCATTCGTATCCGTCAGCACGAAGGTTAATATCAGACAACCAATCTGGTGCAATCCCCATTAATGACGCAACTTCATCGAGTTTTTGTTCCATTGGGCATTCTATAATAACTTCATCATGTACATGGCCTACAATTTTAAACTTTTTCAGTTGCTTCAAAGAGTAAGCAAGAATATCACGACTGATGGCTTGGACGATATTCTCCACAAATTTTGGGCCGTAACTTTCGAGTCGTTCCCAACGTTTGGCAGTTCCAGTTCCTTCGTAAGTGATGGACTCTCCACCGAACTGGTTCTCGCCAATTCTTGGCTTGATATACGCTAATTTACGACCAGAAGGAAGGGTGATGAACAATATGCCACTTTTGACTTCAAATTGAATATTTTGAGTAGATGTTGGAATTTGTTCCTTTACAGCAGTCTTTACAGCATTATCGACATCCCACCATAAGAGAACGATATTGGGATTTGCTTGTCGCCATGAGTTAACAAGTGGTTGGAGTTCGTCCTCTGATAGTCCCATATCAAGTGCACCCATGGCTTTGAGTGCACCAACTGCTCCACCATAGCCACAGGCCAACTCCGCAATCTTCCCTTTTTGACGTAGGTCTGCATTTTGACCATGTTTCTCAACTGGCACACCGAACATTTGTGACGCAGACATACAGTAGATATCCTTACCTTGTTCAAAGACCTTACTACGCCATCTCTCACCAGCTAAGTGGGAGAGTACACGAGCTTCGATAGCTGAAAAGTCGCAAACAATGAATTTCTTTCTTTCACTTGGAACGAAAGCAGTACGGATAAGTTGCGATAAGGTATCCTGAGTATCGTAGAGTAGCTCAGTAGCTTCTAAGTCACCTGTTCTGAAAAGTTCTCTAGCTTCCTCTAGGTCACGAAGGTGATTCTGTGGTAAGTTCTGAAGTTGCACCAAACGGCCAGCCCATCGACCAGTTCGGTTTGCTCCATAGAATTGAAACATCCCCCTTGCTCGACCGTCCTTACAAACACAGTTCATCATGGCTAGATATTTGGATACACTTGATTTGGCGGCTTGCTGCCGAAGTTTAAGAACTTGAGCAGTTGTTTCATCAACCGTTTTGAGTAATTCTTTCACAGCTTTTTTGTCTAGAGAATCCGTAGTTACCCCATGTTCACGTAGCCAGCCAATCATCTGCAGAACAGAGTTGGGATTTTCAAGACCTGTTAATGCTTTTTAACTCTTCTTGAATTTTTGGCTTTGCTCTCTCCGTCTATTTTTTTATAGCGGCTTTTTACAAAGTTAACATCTATGCCAATACCATGGTCATTTATAATCTGATCTTGGAGGTACTCATCCCAAACAAAAATTAGGTACTGGGAAGTTTTTTTCAGTCGTTCCTTGATGGTACAATTCGACCTCAACATCACGTCTGTTGTAATCGATAAAGGTAGACCATTTGTCAGGCGCGTGATGAGGGAGGTTACGTGTCCGCCCACCGTTAATTTTTCGTCGGCTTACAAGGTAAGCAGAAGTAGCGAATGAGGTCAGCTCCCTCCCTCATCTTTTTGGTCTTTGAGTTTGAGAACTGTTCCAACTCCTTCAAGGGAGAGAGGAAGTCCTAAGTACGCTGACCAAATCATGCTACACCGCCATGAATTATGCGAGAGAAATCCATCTAATAATAATTCAGGATGATGTTTCTTGAGCCAGTTGGACAGACAAATTCGCTCAAATGAAGCGTTGAATGCCCATTTGATGACTCTATCGTCTACTAAAGCTTCAAGAATATCTTGTGGTAACTTCTCTTTATTAAAGTCGTAAACAGTCACTGGTCCATTATCGACAGAAACCGCAAACAAAAGGATTTCAAAACTGTTATCTTCCGCATAGCGATAGGTACCAGATTTTCGTAAGTCAATTTCACAATAGGTTTCGATGTCAATGCTGAGTTCTTTAATCGGCATAGGTTGTCCTTTCTGGAAAAGGTGACAGAAGTACTGCCACCTAAAGTTTTATTTATTTTTCCGACTGAGTGGCGTTTGGCTAAGTTTTTCTTTATTTTGCTTTGCCCTACGATCAATTTCATTTCGAATGTCATCTCTTATGGTCATATACCCGAAGTATAGTCCGATTAGCACCCAGAGGGCCCATAATAGTACAAGTTAAAATAGTATACATCATCAATTTAATTCTCTCTTTCTAGTTCAAAAAGTCATCATCGTCTTCTGTCGCAAAATCATCCTCAGCACGAGTGCGTCCTCCGAGGGGTTCACCATCACGCAATTTTTGCAAGTTATTCAAACCGCAAGCAATACCTTTGTTGCCGTTAGAATTGAAAGCATAGAAGGTAATAGAAGCACGACCATAGATACCAGAGTACAATTCTGAAGTATCAATAATTTCTTGACGATTGCCATCAACCACACCAGGTTTATGCGGAGAGTTAGCATTTACGAAGTAAGCATTTTTGTACGCTTCATCATCAGGGCGTTCAAGATCACCGTCACGTAGAGGAGTTTTTAGAGTAGATAATGCAGGTACAGATTTGCCATTGCCTTTGAGTTTTGACTCACCTTCTTTGTAAGCTTGCTCAATGGCGGATTTGATTTTGTTAATGGTGACAGTATCCTCTTTTGGGATGATGAGTGAGGCACTGTACTTGGGAATGCTACCGTTAATTGACTTTGGCTCATTGGCATTTAAGTAGCTGAAGCGAGTGTTTGGTCCTGTAATTACTTTAGTTGTCATATAGTTAATCCTCTTTAAATTCATTTTTTGCTAGGTTCATCTCTTGACGGCTATCGCCAATAGGAACGAGTGTTGGTTTTCCACTTGGTTTTATGATAAGACCACCAAGTAGGTCATTAAAGGTTTTCTTACCAACGAGTTTGGTCATGGCAGTGATAGTGAGCAGTTTCTTCTCGTAAGGGTCAAAGCCAGCTTCAATCATAATCTGACTGACGGCTGACTCATCAGAGAATTTACGAACAGAGCGACCTTCAACCAGTTTATATCCTGGGATAGGATGTCCATCTGTTGCTTGATTTAATGCATAAGCTTTGATGTCGTTTGCCCATGAAATCAACAAATCTAGTTTAGGCAAAATCTCTGCAATGTCCTCGTTATCAAGGGTGGCTGGATTCGCAAACTCCATCTGGGCAAGAGCTAAATTATCCTCAGCACGTTTGCGACAGACATTCTTGAGTTTACAGAATTGGCAGTGTTTACCAGACTGCATTTCCCCTTCACCTTTGAATGCAAGTTCAGCTTTTGGAGCGAGCACGTTTTCAGCCCATTCAAGCAACTCAGTCTTTTCTATCTCAAAGGTAGAAATGTTATGTTTTCGTGGTTGAAAGATTGTCATGGTAACTTTATCGAAATCATAAAGTCCATCAAACATTTCAAGTGCTCCAAGTGCATAACACATCATTTGAGGGTTGTGGTCTGCATCAACTAGAACCCCAAGTCCGTGTTTATAGTCAATAACCTGAAGGAGTCCGTCTGCCACGATGATGCAATCCCCAGTCCCAAAGCCCTCAGGCACCCATTTGGAAAAGTCAAGTCGTTGTTCGACAAGAACTGTAGGGTCACGAGAGTAGCCTTTGGCTTTCTCAACTTGCTCGATGACATAGTTGCAATATTCTTCTGCACATTCCTGCATCTCATCGTTATAAAATACTAAATTCTCAGTTGGATCACGCGCATTCCTCCCTAAAGCATTCTCGACTAGATAAGCACACAACTCGTGAGCATCAGTACCTTCAAGGGCAAACTCAGAGGTTTCATCTGGTATATCTTCTGTTAACCGAACGGAAGGTGGGCAGTTCAACCAACGATGTGATGCAGAAGCAGATAGAATGGCGTGGTTAGTCATTACCAATCCCTCCAGCTTCTTCAAGGACTGCCGCAAAGTGTTTAGGGTCAAGAGCTGATAGAGAAGAAGCACCGTAAGCATTTAGAAGTGCACGAACCTCATTCTTAAATCCGTTTTTAGCTTTGGTCGCAAGGACTGCACGGACATCCTCCAATTGAATTTCCCTTCGTGGTTCAGATTTTGGTGATATTGGTTCAGGAACTGTTTCATCATCAGTAGATAGGAGTTTTTTGAACTCATCCACCAATCGAAGGTAGTACTTTGCGGTTTCTTCCATATCATGAATCAGTCTATTCAGTTCTTTCATTTTGCTCATTGATTTCTTCCTCCTTTATTTTTACGAGCGAGTTGCTTTTGAGATGACGCTGATGGCGGTGAGTGTATCGACCAGTTCATCATTGTGATTCACTGTTATTTCTTGAGTCATTTTGTGACCTCCTATCTTATTAGGTAGAGATGTGAACAGAAATTCCGGTTTTTTTATTAAAAAAATTTTTTTGAATCGATGTTTTTTTCATCCCTTACACCTATATAGGTAATACTAGGATGTAATTTTCCGCTTTTTTATAAAATTTTTTTAATTTGGTAAACATGAAAATAATCTTCCTCTAACTATATAAAGGAAGATTATTTTTTTTGAGAAAAATTTTATTAAGGTGCGGAAAAATGAGCCATAGTTCTACCTAATAAGGTAGGAGGGAAAAATCTCCACACATCATTAATTACATTTGGAGGGTGCATAATGCAATTTACCTTATCTCATTCTGGACAGACTGGGGTTCAGACAACCACGGTTTATCCCAATCAAGTAATTATTACTGATGAAATATCGCTACAAACTGTTGTGCAATACGACCATGTGGCAGGGCTTTTTTTAAACAATACACGCTCAAATACCAATTTCATCCAGTCGGACGTTTTGGTCATGGATATTGATAATGACCATTCTGAAAATCCATATGAATGGATAACTGTAGAACGATTAAAAGAAATCTTTGCGGATTACAATTTTGCCTTGGTCACCAGTAGAAGTCATTTGAAGGCTAAAGGTGGCAAAGTACCTCGACCGAAGTTTCACATCTATTTTCAGATTGAAGAGGTAGCGGATAAAGACATCTATGTAGCAATGAAGGAAGAACTCTGTAATCAATACAAGTTTTTTGATGATAATGCTAAAGATGCGGCACGTTTCTTCTTTGGAAATCCGCAAGCAGAGGTAGTTTGGCATGATTCATGGCTAACTATTGATGAAGATTTGTTTCAAGCTGTGTCTATTGATGACGATGAAGATTTCGATGCAGATTTCTATACGCCACCAAATGGTCCAATCCAGCAAGGCAGTCGTAATTCTACCATGTCAGTCTTTGCATCAAAAATTCTAAAACGTTTAGGAGTAACGCAAGAATCAAGAGATGGCTTTGATGAACAGGCTCAGAAATGTGTACCGCCACTTGATAAAACAGAGTTAGATACCATCTGGGGAAGTGCAGTCAGATTCTACAATAGAACTATAAAAACATCCAAAGGCTACGTGGCTCCAGATGCTTTCAATAGAGAAACATTAAAACCAGATGATTACTCAGATGTAGGCGAGGCTGGTGTGCTTGCTAGAGAATATGCTAATAAGCTGGTCCTACACCAATGCAACTGACTATCTTTACTATGACGGAACTCACTGGCGTGAGAATAAGCAGTTGGCACTAGGTGCAGTTGTACACTTTACAGATGAACAACTTGCTGAAGCGAATGCACTCTTGGAATCTGCAGATAAGCAACTTCAGTCTTCAGGTATTGATGAATTGACCATTAAGGCTGGAGGAAAGCGTCTAGAAAATGCAGTCGAAACTCCACTTCAATTGAAATATTTAAAAAGCCTATCTTGCAGCTAAAGAGTTCCATAAATTTGTCATGAAACATCGTGACTATAAGAATTTGATGGCTGTCTATAATACAGCTAAACCAATGCTTTCAGTAGAATTGTCAGAATTAGATAGTGATGACTTATTACTCAATACCCCAGAGGCTACCTATGATTTACGAAAAGGGAATAAATGGGCAACAAGAACACAATCCTGAAGATTACATAACAAAAAAATAACCGCAGTCTCCCCTAGTGATCAGGGAATGGGATTATGGCAGGAAACGTTAGCTACCTTTTTCTGTAATGACCAAGAATTGATTGATTATGTTCAAGAAATCATTGGAATGGCAGCCATCGGTAAGGTCTATCAGGAACACATGATTATTGCCTATGGAGGCGGAGCGAACGGCAAGTCTACTTTTTGGAATACCATCGCTCGTGTGCTAGGGAGCTATTCGGGTAAATTATCTGCGGATGCTTTAACTATGTCTAACAAGCGAAATGTCAGTCCTGAGCTGGCTGAGCTTAAAGGGAAACGTTTGGTTATTGCTTCTGAGATGGCCGAGGGGATGCGACTCAATACAGCCGTTGTTAAGCAGATTACCTCTACAGATGAAATCCAAGCAGAGAAAAAGTACAAGGATCCCTTCCACTTTGTGCCATCACATACGCTAGTTCTTTACACCAATCATTTGCCTAAAGTGGGAGCGAACGATGATGGAACTTGGCGACGTTTGGTTGTTATTCCCTTTAATGCCAAAATAACTGGTCGCTCTGACATCAAAAACTTTGCGGACCATTTGTATGACAATGCAGCACCAGCCATCATGTCTTGGATTATAGAAGGTGCAGAAAAAGCCATCAAAGCGAACTTCAAAACAAATGTACCAGCTGCCGTATCAGCTTCCGTCAAAGCTTACCGAGAAGCAAATGATTGGTTAGGACACTTCCTTAGTGACTGTTGTCAAGTTTGCGACCAGTTGTCAGAAAAATCAGGAGAACTATACAGTCAGTATCGTGCCTATTGCGCCAAAAACATGGAGTATACACGCAGTACGACCGATTTTTATTCTGCTCTTGATCAGGCAGGTTTTAAACGAAAACGGACTAGTAAAGGTAATCTCATTCTTGGTTTGAAATTGGTAGAGGATGGTTATGATTTCTTAGATTAATGACTAGCATTTTTAGTCAACAGATCTCCACAATAGAGGTATTTGATTATTTTAGGTGTGTAAGTCGTTGACTGAAAGGTTGGAACTTATTTTGAATGAGGTTTCATATAGATGATTAAAACGACCAGCATGAGTGACATTTTTTGATTTTGTGTAGGTCTATTATGGTCTTTTCTAAAACTATCCTATAAGCAAAAATTACTATAAAAAAGCCTATAAGAGGAGTTTTGGAAATGACTGCACTAGACCTACACACTTCAATTTGAAGAAAGGATTTAGAACGATGAGAGAAAAGTACGTTGAGCAAGCCTTGGTGAAGTCTGTGAAAGCTAGAGGAGGCATTTGTCCTAAATGGGTATCTCCATCATTTTCTGGTGTGCCAGATCGTTTGGTGTTTTTACCCAAGGGCAAGTTTGGCTTGGTGGAAGTAAAGGCTCCCGACCAGAAGCCAAGGAAGTTACAAGTGTCAAGACATAAACTGTTCGAGCGGTTAGGCTTTAAGGTTTATGTCATTGACCGCATTGAGATGATTGGAGAAGTGTTAGATGGAATTGACATTACATAACTATCAGGTAGTCGCTAAGGACTTCATCATAGGTCACCCTCATGCAGCAGTCATCCTAGACATGGGGATGGGAAAGACAGCAACAACCTTGTCTGCAGTGAGTGAATTGATGTTTGACCGATTTGAAGTCACAAAGGTTTTGGTTATTGCTCCACTTCGAGTCGCAAATACTGTCTGGAGTGATGAGATTGAGCAATGGGCTGAGTTACGTCACCTACGTTATTCGAAAATTGTCGGTACTCCCAATCAACGAAAAGTAGCCCTTCAGAAAGATGCGGATATCTATATCGTAAACCGTGAAAACCTACCTTGGTTGGTGGAACAATGCAGTCCGTATTTCAAGTGGGATATGGTAGTAATTGATGAATTGAGTTCTTTCAAGTCATGGCAGTCCAAGCGTTTCAAAGCCTTCATGGCTATGCGACCTTACATGAAACGTATCGTTGGGTTGACTGGAACACCCAGTTCAAACGGACTAATGGACTTGTTCGCAGAGTTTAAAGTCATTGACGGAGGAGAACGTCTTGGTCGCTTCATCGGTGAGTTTCGTAGTCGCTACTTTGAAGAAGGTCGTCGCAATGGAAACATTGTCTATGAATACATCCCCATGGATTATGCGGAGTGTCAAATTCAAGACAAGATTAGTGATATTACCATTTCCATGAAAGCATTAGACTATCTGGAGATGCCTGAACTGATTTCAACCAAGAAACTGGTTCGTATGACAGATAAAGAAAAAGAGAAATACAGCCAGTTCAAGAAGGAGTATGTATTATCCGAGTTGGATGGATTAGAAGTAACTGCTGCCAATGCTGCAAGCCTTACGAACAAGTTAGTTCAGTTATCTAATGGTGCTGTATATTCTGATGATCATACGGTTGTGCCACTTCATGAACAGAAACTAGATGCCCTTGAAGATATCCTTGAATTCGCAAATGGAGAACCTATCTTAGTTGCCTATTGGTTCAAACATGACTTGGCTCGGATTATTGGTCGTTTGGAAAAACTCAAGGTAACGAGTCGGGTGTTGAAAACAGAAGAAGATATTCGTGAATGGAATAAGGGCAATGTACCAGTTGGCTTAATTCATCCAGCTGGAGCAGGTCATGGGTTGAACCTCCAAAAAGGTGGTCACCACTTGGTCTGGTTTGGATTAACGTGGTCTTTGGAATTATACCAACAAACCAATGCACGACTTTGGCGTCAAGGCCAGGAGGCTGAGACAGTTGTTATTCAACACATTGTGACTGAAGGAACGATTGATGAGGAAATCCTCAAGGCACTAGAAAACAAAGATGCACAACAAGAACGGCTGATTGAAGCTGTTAAAGCACAAGTAGGAGGAACAGATGGATAAGGTGGAATATATAGCTAAAAACTATCGTGACATGAAAATGAAGTTACATTTAGTTCAGGAGAAATTGCTCAACTATCGACCTATCTCAGAGAATAGTGTGATTCAGTCACTGGTATTTGAGAAGTCAGAGCATGAAAAGGTCAAGAAAAGTAAAAACCATGGTCGTAGTGAGCTGATTTCTCTTAGTTTTAGAGAAAAACAAGAACAAGAAAATCAAGAGTACCTCAGTAGTTTGCTTAATACCTACTACTGCTTAAAAATGGATCTTTACTACTTTGAGTTCGTTATGGAGCTAATACCTGAGGATTTGAAGCCATTATCCAAGGATTTAATTTACTTAGGCAAGAGTTGGACTGAACTAGAAGAGATTTATGAAATCAGTCATTCAACACTTGCTTATCGTAGGCGTAAGATTCTAAAACAATTACGCAAGTGTTATCGTTGGACTTCAAAAAGTCTTGAACTTAAGGTGGAAGATTATCACATCCCTATCTAGTGATGGTTGAGTGCACTAAATTGGTACTAAATTAGCACTAAATTTGTACTGGTTTAGTACTGATTTTCAACCTAGACATGTGATATACTTAAGATGTCAAAAAAGATAAAAATCTCCCTCAAATGACTGGATATTCTTTGGCTGATAGGGTAATATAAACCTAGAAAAACCAAAGGAGAATAACCATGTGGACTGACGGACGGATTGATTATCAGGGACAAAAAGTGGATTACATTGCCAAGGTTAGTCCCCAACCTTCAGAAGTTGGAATTGACCTTGGATGTATTTTCAAATTAGATATTGAAGTAGCTGAAGAAACAATCGTTTCTTACGACAGAGGATGGGAACTCTATCCTGAAACAGAAGAACGTGAAGCCATTCTTGAGGCGGTTTTGATGGTTTTAACTGTTTAAAATATCTTTAAATTTATGCAGAAATGACTGGATATATCTCCTTTTTAGAGTTAATATGTACACAACAAAAGAAGAGGAGAACAATACCATGACAAAGCGTCAACAAGAAAAACTCAATGCCCTTTTAACAGAAATTGCAAAAGAAGAACTTTTTGTAGAAACCTTGGAAAAACGTTGGAGCGACAATCTAGACTTCTACGATGTTTCGGTATGGGGTATCAAAAGAGCATTGGAGAGAGCCTACGAAGCAGGCCAAAAATCAGTAAAATAAAGTAAAGCCTAGCCTCATAAAGGTTGGGCTTTTTGCGTGGAGGAATTATGATTATTTCTAGTGAACAAGTTTCAGTTGGACACCCAGATAAAATCTGTGATCAGATTTCAGATGCCATTTTGACGGAGTGTCTCAAGTTTGACAAATCAAGTCGAGTGGCAGTTGAGACCTTAATCAAAGATACCCAGGTTATAGTAGCTGGTGAAATTTCGACAAGACATTACTTTAATCTCGAGAACATTGTTCGTCGGGTTGTCGAGCCACTTGGTATGAAGAATGTTCGGGTAACTAACCTACTTGGACTCCAAAGTTCTGATATTGCCCAAGGTGTTGATAATGGTGGTGCTGGTGACCAAGGAATGATGTTTGGTTATGCGACTGATGAAACACCTGAGTACCTCCCACTGCCTTATGTTCTAGCAACTCGAGTTCTTGAGAAACTGATGTCGCTTGGTCACCCCTTACTTGGAAAGGATGCCAAAGCTCAGGTTTCCTACGACTATGAGAAGAATCGGATTGATACCTTTTTAGTTTCCATCCAACATACTGAAATGGCCGACCTTGCCAAAGTGAAACGAATTGTGACCGAAGCTATGATGTCAGTAGCACTTCGTTACCGTCAGAATCTAGATTTCAAAGTTCTAGTCAATCCAACTGGTCGTTTCGTACTTGGTGGTTCATTGGCGGATGCAGGAGTTACTGGTCGAAAAATTGTGGCAGATACATATGGTGGTTTCGCACATCATGGCGGAGGTGCTTTCTCTGGAAAAGACCCAAGCAAGGTGGACAGATCCGGTGCCTACATGGCACGAAAGATTGCTAAGGATATTGTTCGAGAAGGGTATGCGAAACGATGTGAAGTACAATTAGCCTACGCAATTGGAGTTGCAGAACCTGTGTCGGTGCATGTAGAAACCTTTGGAACCAGTCGCTACACCGAAAAACAACTGGAAGGAATGCTTCGTGAGCGTTATGATTTAACACCACGAGGTATCATTAAGGAACTTGATCTCTTGAATGTAGATTACACCAAGACAACTTGCTTTGGGCATTTCACGAAAGACTATCTTCCTTGGGAGAAATAGTGATATAATTGAGAGAGAAAAGGAGTGTTCATATGCCCAATCCTCAAGTATCTTCTATAACCGTATCACTATTTAGTTTCATGTTACCGATGATTTCAATTGACATTAACGTAGAAGAAAAATTGGTAAGTATCCAAAAATTTCCTGAGAAAGAAGCAGAGATAATAACAATCTCCAATCTCCGATTATTTTTCTTCTTAAATCAATTAAAACGTGTGAAACTGTCTGAATGGAAGGAATATTATTCAAATGAGATGGAGATTTTAGATGGTACTCAGTGGAATGTATCATTTGTCATGAATGGAAGAACTTACAATTGCTCGGGCGATAATAATTTTCCAAGAGAATGGACGTTGTTTTGTAGGGCAATAAATAGATTAGTAAAGTACAATTACTTAGAATAATTGTACTTTTTCTTTGGAGGGAAAATGCCAAGAAGACCAAGCACACCTTGTAAACAAAATGGTTGTCCTAACCTAGTACCTTATGGTCACAAGTATTGTGACAACCATAAAGCAAACTACCAACTGGATACCAAGTCAACCAAAGCCAAAGGATACAATGCCCAGTGGAACAAAGCACGACTTCGTTACTTAAAAGTTCATCCACTCTGTGTTCAATGCAAAGTCAAAGGTCGACTGACCAAGGCAACAGTCGTTGACCATATCACACCCCATCGAGGAGACCAAGAACTCTTTGGAATCGAACCAACTGGCAAGCACTTTGTAAGTCTTGTCATGATAGGAAGACTCAAACGGATGATCGGTATTTTGAATACTCTTATTGAGTTTGGTATAATAAAATAAAAAATATTAAGGAGTTTGATATGGTTAAAATAGTATTGAAGGATTCTCAAGGTTATGATGTTAAAGACTTAACAGAAAGTCTTCGGACCATCAGGACATTTCCAGTAGGATTTACTGGAAATGTCAATGGGGAAGGCTGCATTGATATTAGCATTGTAAAAACTTCAAATACATATACGTTTAAATTTGAAGTACCAGATGGCTTTAAAAGAAAAGGTCTTATGTCATACTATTTTTGTAAATGTTTGATAGTCTTGTTGGGTGAAGAACAGCCATTTGAAATAAGACTTAAACTGACAGGAGATGCTTTACAGCTTTATAAAGGCGGAAAAAATATATATGAAACCTATTTGAATTTAAAAAGTTTTAGCACCCCTACCTATGAATTTGATGACAACGAAAAGGAATGTACTGTAAAATTTTATGATAGTTTTTCAGATCACATCAATGAATTGAAGAAAATGGAAGAAAAAGCATATCAGAAAATTTTAGCAGGTAGATGGGGGTAGGGGGATGAAATCTCTAAACCCTTGGGAGACTAAGACCGACGCCCCCTCAAACGTGCAATTTCGCAAAATTCGCAAGCGGGTACATTAAAATCGCTCAATTATTACGTTCATTCCCACCGTTATCACGTTTCTAATGTGGGGATGTAGCGTTCCCAAGTATGTCATTTTGGTAATAAAATAGTGAAAAAGGCTAGAAACAATGTAGAAAATAGTTGTTTTTAGTCCTTTTTTGATGGAAAGGAAAACAAATGGACGAAAGTCAACGCAAACAAATCTGGAAAATGCGAGCAGAAGGTCTTGGCTATGGCTTAATCGGCAGGGCTACAGGTCTATCTAGAGATTCAGTTAAGAAATACTGTAAACGAAATCCAGCATTGCTTGGTCATGGAGCAGCGACAAAGCAAATGGCAAAAGCCGACCAGAATGACGGAATACGTTGCCCTCAGTGTTATCAAACACTTAAAACTCACAAAATAGGTAGACCAAAGAAGTTCTGTTCGGATAAATGTCGTAAAGTTTGGTGGGCCACTCATTCTGACGAACACGACAAATCAAAAACTGCATATGAAGATTTGACTTGTCAACAATGTGGCAGGTCATTTTTATCTTATGCCAATCCAAATAGAAAATTTTGTAGCCATTCGTGTTACATTCAATCACGCTTTTATAAAGGAGAAACCAATGACAAGTCAACCAACAATGGAAATTAGAGAAATTCGATTGACTGAATTACACCCAGCCTCTTACAATCCTCGAAAAAAACTCGAAAAGGGTGACAAGGAGTATGAAAAGATTAAGCAAAGCCTACTCAAGTTTGGTTACGTTGACCCCATCATTGTCAATAAAGACTTGACGGTAATTGGTGGTCATCAACGATTAACTGTATTGAAGGACTTAGACTATGAAACCGCCAAATGTGTCATTGTCGATTTACCCAAGGAAGATGAAAAGGCACTGAACATTGCCCTTAACAAAATCACCGGTCAATGGGATGACCAGCTTTTGGCGGATTTGCTTTTAGATTTACAGGAGTCGGATTTCAATCTCGACCTGACAGGTTTTGAACCACCAGAAATTGACGACATCCTTTCAAATGTCCATGATAAAGACCTATCAGATGATGACTTTGATGTTGAAGAGGAATTGAAGAAACCCACCTTTTCAAAACGAGGGGACATTTGGCAACTTGGTAAGCATCGAGTGATTTGTGGAGACTCTACGAAAGTCGAAACATATGAGCAACTGTTAGGTGATAAAAAGGCAAATTTGGTTGTGACAGACCCTCCCTATAATGTTGATGTAGAAGAAACAGCAGGAAAGATTCTCAATGATAATATGCCAGATAGTGAATTTTACCAGTTTCTTTTTGATATGTTCACTCAGGTAGAAAAACATATAGAATCTGATGCCTCTATCTATGTATTCCATGCGGATACAGAAGGATTGAACTTCCGTAAGGCATTTAAGGATGCTGGTTTTTATCTCAGTGGATGTTGCATTTGGAAGAAGACCTCATTAGTGCTTGGACGTAGTCCCTACCAGTGGCAACATGAACCATGTCTCTTTGGCTGGAAACAAAAGGGAAAACATCAATGGTTTAGTGACCGTAAACAGACGACCATTTGGGAATATGACCGCCCTAAATCCAGTAAAGACCACCCAACGATGAAACCAATTCCTCTGATGGCCTATCCTATTCAAAATTCATCGATGCGAGGAACGCTTGTCCTAGATCCATTCCTTGGTTCTGGTTCGACCCTAATGGCCGCAGACCAAACTGGAAGGGTTTGTTACGGCATTGAGTTGGATGAGAAGTTTGTGGATGTCATTGTCAAACGTTATATAGAGTCAACAGGAAATGACAACGTGACGGTATTGCGTGATGGCCAGACTTTGACCTTTGATGAAGCCTATTCAATGATGGAGGAGACGGTATGACCTTAACTTTTCTTGATTTCTTTGCAGGAGTGGGTGGTTTTCGTCGTGGTTTGGAATTAGCTGGTTTCAAATGTATCGGTTACTGTGAAAAAGATAAATTTGCAAGAAAATCTTATGAAGCAATGTACGACACGAAAGGAGAATGGTTTCATGACGACATCACAAGCATTGACCCAACACAACTTCCAAAAGCAGATCTCTGGTGTGCGGGAAGCCCTTGTCAAATGTGTCTATCGCAGGAAAGCGAGCAGGCCTATACGGTGAGCGAAGTGGACTCTTTTTTACATTTGTTGACATCATCCAAAGCCAAGAGGAAGAAGATAAACCCGAGTGGATACTCCTTGAAAATGTTAAGGGACTTTTATCAAGTGGCGGGGGACGAGATTATCTCGACTATCTCTCTATCCTGGATGAAGCAGGGTACGACCTTGAGTGGCAAGTGTTCAATTCAAAAGACTACGGAGTTCCCCAAAATCGAGAACGCATCTACACTCTCGGACATCTTAGAAGTAGAGGTCGACGAAAAGTACTACCTATCAGCGGAGAAAGCGGTAGCCATCTTAAGCAACTTGTAGGTGGTATGCAAAGCTATCGTGTCTACGACCCTAGTGGAATTGCCACAACCCTTGTTGGTGCGGGTGGGGGACTAGGGGCTAAGACAGGTCTTTATCTGATTGACCAATCACTAACTGAACCAAAGTTAACTGAAGAAGCAAGATGTATAACTGCTCGTTATACTGCTGGTGCGACAAGCGAACAGCAATGAACTCTGGAGTGCTTGAGGTCCAACCAATTTTGACACAAGGTATCAAGGTTAGGAACGGAACAAAGCAAGGTTATCAATTGGCGGAGGTTGGTGACTCGGTTGATCTTTCTTATCCAAGTTCATTAACGAGAAGGGCAAGAGTAGGGAGAGGAATAGCTCACAACCTTTCATGTAGCTGCCAGATGGGCGCAGTAGTTTGGAATGGTCGTGTTGTCAAAATTAGAAAACTTACTCCAAAAGAGTGTTTTAGACTTCAAGGTTTCAGTGATGACTTATTTGAAAAGGCAAAAGCTGTAAATTCAGATGCACAACTTTATAAACAAGCAGGAAACGGAGTCACAATACCTGTTGTGTATGCTATTGGTTGTGCCATATTATCTTCAAAGATATCATCAGAAATAACTGGATAAAAATGAACTTTAGAGTTAATATGTACTAAACAAAAGAGAAGAGGTTGTATTATGGATGACTTAAAAGTCAAGACTTTGAAATCATTGTATCCCAATGGAACTCGAGTCAAATTACTCGAAATGGAGGATCCATTTGCACCACCTATAGGTACTCTCGGTACGGTAATTGGTGTTGATGATATTAGTTCAATTTTAGTAAGTTGGGATAATGGACAAAGTTTAAATGTACTTTACGGAATTGATAAAATAATGAAATTGGGATAGTTATGTGGGAAATGATAACTAGAGAATTCAATGGTCGGCACTATCATATTGAGTTTCTTAGGGAATACAGTACTTATGATCGACATATTGATGGAGCTTGGATAGCAATCCTAAAAATTAAACGAAATAAAGAAATAGTTTTTCATTATGAATATGGTAAAATCACTGACCGAATGGATGATTTTGATAAAATTATCTATCAAGAAATAGTGGATACATACAACAAATTATAATTTGGAACTCGATGTGAGTTCTTTTTATTTTAGGAGGTGAATTAGTGGCAATTAGAGGACGTAAACCGAAACCTACAAATTTAAAAGTTCTAGAAGGTAATCCTGGTAAACGTCCTCTCCCAACGAATGAAGTAAAACCTCAAAAGAAGGCTCCACGTTGCCCCCAGTGGCTTGAAGAAGATGCTAAGAGGGAATGGAAGCGGATGGGAAAAATATTGGAACAAATGGGATTACTGACGGAAATGGACATGACTGCATTTGCAGGTTATTGTCAAGCTTACGCACGTTGGAAAGAAGCAGAGGAGTTTTTAACAAAACACGGTTCTATCTTAAAGACACCAAATGGGTATTTACAGCAAGTTCCACAAGTTTCAATTAGTCAAACTAATTTAAAAATCATGCTGAAGTTTTGTGAACAATTTGGTCTAACCCCATCCGCTAGGAATCGTTTAGCTACTATGGATTCAGAGGTTGGTAACGGTGACGAAATGGAAGATTTGTTGGGAGGTTTACTATGACTTTTCATTATGAACCAACTCCTTTTATGCTAGCTTCATCACATTATGATAAAAGTAAGGCTGATAGAGCAGTGACTTTTATTCAAAACCTTTGTCATACTAAAGGAAAATGGGCAGGTCAGAAGTTTATACTTTTACCTTGGCAGGAACAGATAGTACGAGATTTATTTGGGATTGTTAAAGAAGATGGGAATCGTCAATTTCTAACTGCCTATATTGAAATTCCAAAAAAGAATGGGAAGAGTGAACTAGCAGCAGCAATCGCTCTTTATCTCCTTTATGCAGATAATGAAGCTAGTGCAGAAGTTTATGGTGCTGCATGCGACCGAAATCAAGCCTCTATTGTATTCGATGTAGCAAAACAAATGGTACTAATGAGTCGACCTTTAGAAAAACGTTCAAAAATAATGGGAGCTACGAAACGAATTGTTAACTACTCTAATGCAGGTTTCTATCAAGTTTTATCCGCTGAGACTGGTACAAAACATGGTCTCAATGTTTCAGGACTCGTGTTTGACGAAATTCATGCACAACCCAATCGCCACCTCTATGATGTCTTAACTAAAGGTTCAGGAGATGCACGAGAACAACCCTTATTTTTCATCATTACTACTGCAGGAACAGATAAGAATTCAATTTGTTACGAGTTACACACAAAAGCACTTGATATTTTAAACGGTAGAAAGAAAGATATATCTTTTTATCCTGTCGTTTATGGTTTATCTGATGAAGAGGACTGGAATGATGAAAGTAACTGGTTAAAAGCTAATCCGTCATTAGGTCATACCATTGGCTTAGACCGTGTCAGAGAAGCATATAAACAAGCACTTGATAATCCTGCTGAAGAAAATGTATTCAAGCAACTACGGCTAAATATATGGACAAATTCTACAGTTGCTTGGATTCCAGAACATGTATACAACAAAGGGGATGCCCCAATCAATTTGAAAGTTTGAAAGGTCGTGAGTGTTATGCAGGACTAGACTTGTCAAGTACATCCGATATCACAGCCTTTGTTTTAGTTTTTCCACCTAGGAATGAACTAGAAAATTACATCATTCTACCCTATTTCTGGTTACCAAAAGATACTCTTGAACTTCGTTGTCGTAGGGATCATGTTTTGTATGATGTATGGGAACGGCAAGGTTATCTAAAGACGACAGAGGGTAATGTTGTTCATTATGGCTTTATAGAGAAGTTCATTGAGGAATTATCAACGCTATACAATATAAAAGAAATCGCCTATGATAGATGGAATGCCACACAAATGGTGCAGAATTTAGAAGATATGGGACTGACGATGATTCCTTTTGGTCAGGGGTACAAGGATATGAGTCCACCGTCAAAGGAATTATTCAAACTAATGATGGAAGGTCGTATCCAACATGGAGGACAACCAGTTCTAAAATGGATGTCGCAAAACGTAGTCATGAGACAAGACCCAGCAGGAAATATCAAGCCAGATAAGGAGAAATCAGTTGAAAAAATTGATGGAATTGTTGCTCTTATAATGGGGATTGATAGATGTATTCGACACCAAAACAATGATAGTAGTATCTATGATGAGCGAGGAATATTGAGCTTTTAGTTGAATTTCAAATCTAAAGATGATATAATGTATTTACAAATTATCTTTACAAAGAGGTGTTAATCATGGCAAGTACTCAACCTGTTAATTTTAGAGCAGATTCGACTTTTTACCAACAAACGAAAGAAATCTTAGCTGACGAAAAGTTAACCCTGTCAGATATTTTTAATGCTGCACTTCGTAAAATTGCGACAGGTGCGGTTGACCCTAAAGAGTTCGTATTTAGTGATTCACAAGAGACCCAATATCAGGTTGCTTTGAAGACTTAAAAAAAGAGATCTTGTTGGGTCATCAAGAAATTGAGCAAGGTAAACTAACCTCTTTAGCAGATGTAAGAAAGGAATTTGGACTTGGTTAATCATAAGCGTTACCATGTTTCTCTTACGGATCAAGCTAAGAAAGACTTGAGAGAAATACATGATTATATTGTACTGAATTTTTACAGCCAACAATCTGCCGATAGTAAACTAGACCTTATTTTAACGGCACTAGAAACTTTAGAAACCTTTCCAGAAGCATGCCCTTTGGTGTCGAGTCGAGGTTATGGTGAATTAACAGATGACGGTAAACGTTACCGATATATGCCAATTGAAAATTACTTAGCTTTTTATTATATCGATAAATATGAGGTTTATGTCTCAAGAATTTTAAATTCCAAGCAGAATTGGGCTAAGTTATTCAATAAGTAAATTCAATTATAATTCGTAGAGCATCTCACAAATGAGGTGCTTTTATTGTACTCAAAAATGGAGGATTAGATGGGATTTTTAGATTTTATTGGAAGAAAAAGATCACGAGATAAACCGCATAATAGCTATGAGGGACAGGACTTTTCATATCTGTTTGGACGAACTTCTAGTGGCGAAAATGTAGATGAATTTAAAGCAATGCAGACTACAGCTGTTTATGCTTGTGTGAGAATATTAGCTGAAGCTGTCGCTTCTCTACCCATTCACATATACGAAAGAACGTCTAATGGGAGAAAGAAAAAATTTGAACATCCTCTACATTTCTTACTTCATGATGAACCAAATCCAGAGATGTCTTCTTTTGTCTTTCGAGAAACTTTGATGACTCATCTTTTGATATGGGGAAATGCATATATTCAAATCATAAGGGATAAGAGCGGTCAGGTTATCAGTTTGTATCCCTTATTACCAGATAAAATGTCAGTACACCGTGATGAAAATGGGAAACTTTACTACAAATATCAACGTCAGACCGAAGAAAATCCAAATTTCAAGGATAAAGGCAGTGTTATTTTAAAACAAGAAGATGTCCTTCACATTCCCGGACTTGGTTTTGATGGATTGATTGGCTATTCTCCCATCGCTTTAGCAAAGAACGCAATTGGAATGACCTTGGCTACAGAGAATTACGGAGCATCATTCTTTAAAAATGGTGCAAATCCTGGTGGTGTATTGGAACATCCAGGGATTTTGAAGGATCCAAAAAGAGTACGTGATTCTTGGAATGCGGTTTATAACGGTGTCACAAATGCACATAAAGTTGCAGTTCTAGAAGAAGGGATGAAGTACACTCAAATAGGCATTCCGCCAGAAGAAGCGCAATTCTTACAGACTCGGAAGTTTCAAATCAATGAGATTGCACGTTTGTATAGGATACCACCACATATGATTGGTGATTTAGAAAAATCTTCATTTTCAAATATCGAGCAACAATCACTAGAATTTGTCAAATACACATTAGACCCTTGGGTAGTTCGTTTAGAACAGGCCTTCAAGAGGTCTCTTTTTTTACCTGAAGAAAAGAAGAAGTACTTTGTTAAGTTCAACGTAGATGGTTTATTGCGTGGAGATTATCAAAGTCGTATGAGTGGGTATGCTATTGCAAGACAGAATGGCTGGCTATCTACAAATGATATTCGAGAACTTGAAGATTTAAATCTTTTAACAGATGAAGAAGGAGGAAACCTTTATTTGATTAACGGAAATATGACTAAATTAAAGATGCTGGTGGTTTTATGACAAAACAGGTAATTGAACAACCTCAAGAAAAACCAAAGGAGGAAGAAGATGCGTAAATTTTGGAGTTTTTCAGACGAAGGGAATATTCGCACTCTTCGTATTGAAGGACAGATTGCTGATGAAACATGGTTTGGAGATGAAGTTACTCCACAACTCTTTAAAAATGATTTAAATGCAGGAAAAGGTGATATCACCCTCTGGATTAATAGTCCAGGGGGTGATGTTTTTGCTGCAGCACAAATCTATAACATGCTGATGGATTACAAGGGAAATGTGCATGTCATAATTGATGGTCTTGCCGCTAGTGCTGCCAGTGTTATTGCCATGGCTGGAACAACAGTATCCATGAGTCCTGTTGCAATGATGATGATTCACAATCCATGGACAATTGCACAAGGTGAAGCTAAGGATATGGAAAAGGTCATTGAAATGTTGGGGGAAATCAAAGAGTCTATTATGAATGCCTATGAGTTAAGAACAGGATTATCTAGGGCAAAAATCTCACATTTAATGGATTCTGAATCATGGTTTAATGCGAGAAAAGCAGTTGAACTTGGCTTTGCGGACAAGATTTTATTCGGTAAAGATGAACATAAAGAAGAGCTAGAACTAAGCAGTTATTCATTTAGTAGAGCCACTGCGGATCATAACCTTGTTGTTAAACTTCAAGCCAAAATAGATAGCTACAAACCTTTATCAACGACTCCTCTCAATCAGTTAAGAAAACGATTAGATTTATTGAAATAATGAAAGGAAAACTAACCTATGTCTAAATTACTTGAATTAAAAGAAAAACGAAATCAAGCTTGGGAACAAGCAAAAACTTTCCTAGACTCAGTGCGAACTGAAGATGGTTTAGTCTCAGAAGAAGATTCTCAACGCTATGATGAAATGGAAAGTAAAATCAATCGCTATAATCAAGAAATCGCTCGCTTAGAACGACAAGAAAAGATTGATTTAGAACTTGCTCAACCAACTTCTCAGGCTTTGACAAGACAGCCTACCACTGTCTTAAAAGATAGTGAGGTAGAAGATGAGAAGAAGGGAACTAAGTCTGATGTCTATTCCAAAACCTTTTGGACGAATGTCCGTAAGCGTAACTTCTTTGATGTTAAGGATGTTCTTCGTGTTGGAGAAGATACAGAGGGTGGTCATTTAGTACCTGATGAGTATGAGAAAAAACTAGTTCAAGGTCTTCAAGAAGAGAATTTCTTCCGAAGTCTAGCAACCGTCATTAAAACATCAAGTGGAGAGCGGAAGATTCCAGTTGTTACAGGGCATGGAACTGCGTCATGGATGGATGAAAATGGACTTTATCCTGAAACTGATGAGACATTTGGTCAAGTAACACTTGATTCACATAAGATTGGAACAGCTATTCGAATCTCAGAAGAATTGTTAAATGACTCAGTATTTGATTTAGAATCCTATATGACTAGTGAGTTTGCACGTCGTATTGGTACAGAAGAAGAGAAATCATTCCTTATTGGAGATGGCTCAAAGAAACCAACAGGAATCTTTACGCAAGCAAATGTTACAGGTCCTACAACAACGACTAAAGACATTACGTTTGATGACATGATTGAATTGTATCATTCTCTTCCTGCTCCGTATCGTAAAAATGCAGTATGGATTCTTCATGATACAACTGTCAAAGCAATCCGTAAACTGAAAGACAATAACGGAAATTATATTTGGCAACCGTCTACACAAGCTGGACAACCAGATTTAATTCTTAACCGTCCATACTATACATCTACCTTTGCACCTCTACCTGAACAGGGGAATAAAGCCATTGCATTTGGAGATTTCTCATATTACTGGATTGCAGACCGCCAAGGACGTACTTTTAAACGTCTCAATGAACTTTATGCTAATAATGGTCAAATTGGTTTTCTTGCATCTCAACGTGTTGATGGGAAATTAGTATTACCAGAAGCAGTAAAAATTTTAACTGTGAAAGCAAAATAATCATGATAAGTCTAGAAGAAGCAAAGCTTTACCTTAAGGTAGAAAACAAGGATGAAGATGACTTGATTATGCAATTGATTGAAACAAGTAAAAAGCTCTGTGAAGAAACATTAAGGCAAAATACTTATAGTGAGGTTCTAAGAATGGCAATCCTGTATGGGGTTGCCTATCTTTATGAACACCGTGAAACAGCTAATTATAAAGAATTAAAACAAACGTTATATCACCTACTATTAGCTGATAGGAAGGATATCTTTTGATGAAAATTGCTCCATTACGTGATCGTCTTACATTTGAAGTGCGTAAAATTGTGGTTGATGAAATTGGAAATGAATCTTCTGTTTGGAACACGGTATTCCAAAGATGGTGTTCTAGTCGCCCATTGACCTTGACAGAAAATGAGGGGAGTGTGTCTAAACTTCTTTATAACAAAATTCAATTTACACTAAGGTACGACAAAGCGGTACTAAATCTAAGTTCATTAAAAACTAGGATAAAGTACAGAGACGCCTACTTTACGGTAGATTCAATTGATGGTGATAGCGTTCCTAGGCAATTGATTTATATTGTAGCAACTAAGGAGAATGACTATGAACAGGATAGGAATGGATGAGTTGGAAAAAGTAATTGATCAAGAGTTGAGTGATTACATTAAAGAGACGACATCTGCAATGCGAGAGGTAGTAGAAGAAGTAACAGACAGTGCTGTAGATACCTTAAAACTCTTATCTCCACGAAAAAAACTGGTAAGTATGCACGAGGTTGGAAAAAGCAAGTCCACAAGTGACAGTCCTACAGGCTTAACAAAGACTATTCACAACCGAACACCAGGATTAACTCATCTCCTAGAAAATGGTCACGCTAAACAAAAATGGTGGTCGAGTAGAAGGGCAAAAAAACATATTGAAATCGTTGAAAAAAACTGCTGTTAAGTCACTTGAAGATAAGCTGAAACAAAAAAATTGTGAGGATTTAATGACATTAAAAAGATTTCTATAACATTTTAACAAAAAAACAAAGTTGCCAGTAGCTTATCATCATTTTGAAGAAGGAAGAAGTCCAGTTCCGCCATTTATTGTATATCTTGTTAAGGACTCTGAAAATACTGGAGCTGATAATTGGAGCTATCATAAGACTCTTAATCTTCAAGTGGAACTATATACCTTAAAGAAGGACTTAGGAATCGAAACTAAGATGGATGACTTATTTGATAGTCATTCAATTTTTTTTGACAAAGTAGAGACTTATATCTCAACTGAAAAAATCTATCAAATTACATATTACATTTCATTAAACGGAGGATAGTTATGACTGAAAAAAATAAAGTTACATTCGGACTACAAGATGTCCATTGGGCAGAAGTTACAACTGAAGCTTCAAATGGCGCATTGACTTATGGGACGGTTGAACGATTACGAGGTGCAGCAGAACTAACCTTGGAACCGACTGGTGACAAAGGTTCTTACAAGGCAGATAATATCAACTTTTATACTTCAGAATCAAATGATGGTTATGAGGGAACATTGAAGCTCGCCTTATTAACTCAAGAATTTTTAACTCGTGTATTGGGGGAAAAATTGGATCCAACCACGAAAACAATTTCTGAAATCGCAAATGCTGAAAAGAAGAATTTCGCTCTGATGTTTCGTTTTGAAGGAGATAAGAAAGAAACACTTCATGTTTTGTATTACTGTTACGCATCACGTCCGTCAATGGGATCAAAAACAAAATCTGGTTCAGATATTAATGAGGTTGAGTTAAACTTTACTGCAAGCCCCCGTCCACTTGATAAGGTGGTACGTCGCAAAACGACAGAAGAAACAAGTGATGAGATTCGTCAGAATTGGTTCAAGGAAGTCTTTGAACCTCGTGAATAAAGGAGTTACAGATGAGAGATAGTATTACAATTTCAGGAAAGACCTATGAATTGGCTACTAATGCCTATACACCGATTGCCTATAAAGAACAGTTTGGTAAAGATTATTTTCAAGACTTGTTTTCAATGGTGAGTACGCAGTCAATTCTTGATAAGATTGAGCACCTAAATGAGGAAGAAAAACTCGAAACTGGTGACATTGATATATCCATCCTGACCAATTTTGATATGACTTTTTTTCACAGAATTTTTTGGGTGTTTGCGAAATCTGCTAATCCAAGAATTAAACCATTCAAAGAATTCTTTATGGAGATGGAGGAGTTTCCAGTTCAAGAAGTAGCAACTATCTTAATGAACATGCTTAACCAAGGGATGAATACAAGAAAAAAGCAGATCAAACAGAAACAGCAAGTGAAGAAATCTTTACGGTAGAAAGCTATTTATTTTGTTGTAAGGAAACTGGTTTATCCATAGACGACTTAAAACATATTTCAATTGGGATGGCTCTTGATTATCAAACTGACTATGTAAACTTGCGAACAAATGAAACAAGCAACACAAGAAAAGCAAATCAAAGTGATTTTGATAATTTTTAATAGAAAGGAGATGTGAACATGGCTGGAAATATAAAAGGTATCACAATAGAAATTGGTGGTGACACCCAACCCTTGCAAAATGCCTTAAAAGGGGTAAATAAACAAGCAGCTGAATCAACTAAAGAATTGAAACAAATTGATAAGGCTCTTAAGTTTGATACAGGAAATGTCACACTCCTTACTCAAAAACAAGAAGTGCTTGCTAAACAAGTTGAAACCACTAAAGAAAAATTAGCTACCTTAAGGCAGGCACAAGCCCAAGTTGAAGCTCAATTTAAGTCAGGTAATATCGGGGCGGAACAATATCGAGCCTTTCAAAGGGAAGTAGAAACTACTCAGACAGTACTGAAAAGTTATGAAAGCAAACTAGAGGGTGTCAATCAAGCCTTATCGGAAAATGGAAATCGAATAGGTACTACTAAAAGTCAATGGGATAGCTTGAAACAAGAACAAGCTCGTCTAGCTTCTGAGAGTGAAAAGTTAACGAGTCAATTTAAATTACAAGAAAGTGAACTTTCTTCAAGTGCTAGTGAATCTGAAAGCTAGCTTTAGCTCAAAGAAAAGTAAATGAAAGTTCCTCTTTACTAGAAAAACAGATTCAGAATTTAGAGAAACAGCTAGAACTAACAAAATCTCAGTATGGCGAAAACTCGATTGAAGCCAATAAACTGGAACAGACTCTAAATGATACCAAAACGGCCTATAATCATCTTCAAAATGAGATGGAAGAGATGGGCACTAGTTCAACAAGTGCGAAGGATAATATATCAGAAATCAATCATCTCTTAAAGGCAGATATCCTAATGGAATTCAGTGATCGTTTAGCAGAATTATCACAAAAATTGATTGATTTTGGGAAACAGTCGCTTGAAGCTTTTAACGAAGTTGATGAAGGGATGGATATCATTGTCACCAAAACTGGTGCTTCTGGCCAAGCTTTAGAAGAGATGACAACTATCGCAAAGAACCTTGCTACAGAAATTCCTACAGACTTTAATACTGCTGGAAGTGCAGTTGGTGAGTTGAACACACAATTTGGTTTAACCGGTGATAGTTTAAAATCAGCTTCAAGTTATCTCATCCAGTTTGCATCTATAAATGGGAGTGATGTTACTTCATCGGCTATTTCAGCTAAGAAAGCTATAGAAGCATACGGCTTACAGGCAACGGATTTGTCTAGTGTTCTTGATACTGTCACCTTTACCAGTCAAGCTACTGGTGTGGGTGTTCAAGATCTGATGGATAAGGTTGTTTCTGGAGCACCACAAATTAAGGCATTAGGACTTTCATTTGATGAGGGTGTGGCTTTAATGGGGAAATTTGAAAAGGCTGGTGTGGATTCATCAGCCTCTTTATCATCCTTATCAAAAGCATCTGTGAAGTATGCGGCATCAGGAAAGACTTTGCAGCAAGGTTTATCTGAAACCATCGAAAAATTAAAAATTCAACTAGCGAAACTGAAAAGTTAACTCTCGCTTCAGATATATTTGGAACTAAGGGTGCTCCACGAATGGTGGATGCCATTAATCGTGGTGCTTTATCTTTTGATGACTTAGCTGAAACAGCAAAGAAAGCATCAGGAACAGTCGGCTCAACTTATGAAGCGACACTAGATCCAATTGATAAATTTACAACTGCTCAAAATGAAGCGAAGTTAGCATTAGCTGAAGTTGGAGATGCTATTGCTGTCACTTTTGCACCGATACTAGAGATTTTAGCTGATTTGTTACGTTCAGTTGCAGAGTGGTTCTCTAGTTTATCAACGCCAGTAAAACAATTTATCATTATTGTAGGTAGCCTCATTACCGGATTAGGATTATTACTCCCTATATTTTTAGCACTTCAGGCAGCTGCCTTAGCAATGGGTGTCACAATTGGTGGCTTAATAGCAAGTGTAGCGCCTATTATAGCTATAGTCTTAGGAATTATAGCTGTTCTTGCTTTGTTAATGGTTGGAATAAAAGAACTTTGGGAACATAACGAGGGGTTTAGAACAGCAGTAATGGATATTTGGAATGCTATATATTCTTTTATATCTACTATCATTCAAGAAATATCAGACTTTATTTTAAGCATCTGGGGGACACTGACTTCGTGGTGGACTGAGAATCAAGAGTTAATTCTTGAAGCCGCAACCACAGTTTGGAATGCAATCTCAACAGTTATAACTACCGTTATGTCTATTCTAGAACCCTATATTCAGGCAGCATGGGAAAATATAAAACTGATTATCAGCACAGCTTGGGAAATCATCAAACAAGTAGTTGAAACGGCAATCAATCTTGTCTTAGGCATTATTAAAGCAGTAATGCAAATTATTACAGGAGATTGGTCTGGTGCATGGGAAACAATAAAGGCAGTTTTTTCAATAGTATGGGAATCCATCAAGTCAATTGTAAGCTTAGTTCTAAGTGCTATTAGTCAACTTATATCAAATACCTGGAATGGGATTAAGAACACAATTAGTAATCTCTTATCAGCTATTAGTAATGTTGTCAGTACAATTTGGAATAGTATCAGTTCAACTATTTCAGGTATTTTAAATGGAATCTCAAGTACAGTGTCCAATGTTTGGAATGGAGTAAAAAATACGATTTCAAATGCAATTAACACTGCCAAAAATGCAGTTTCAACTGCTATAACTGCTATCAAAAATCTCTTTAATTTCAGATTTCAGTGGCTACACATTCCTTTACCTCATTTTAGTGTGTCAGGATCTGCAAACCCTATGGATTGGTTAAAGGGACAAATTCCTAGAATCGGAATTGAGTGGTATGCAAAAGGGGGAATTTTAACAAAACCAACTGCCTTCGGAACAATAGGGAATTCCCTAATGGTAGGAGGAGAAGCAGGAAACGAAGCGGTACTCCCTTTAAATGAATCTACTCTTGGGGCAATCGGAAGAGGTATTGCAAGAACGATGGATTTAAGAATGCCAGACATCAACATTTCGATTACTGGGAATATTATCCGAGAACAGGCAGATATTGAAAAAATAGCAAATGAAGTAGCAAGTCGAATCGCAGAAGAATTAGCACGTCAAAAACAATTGAGAGGAGCCACTATATGATTAAAAGAAACGAGTTAGTCATAGACGGAATTGGAACTTCTAGTTTTCCTTTTAAGGTGATTGTCCACGAATCGCCTTCTGTTATCTTAGCGGAGAGTAAGACGAGTTTATTAGAACATAAAGGAATGAGTGGCGCTCTTCGCAAACAAATCGGCACCGAGATTTGTTTGAAAAATCATATACGATATACATTGTTAAGCCCTCAGAAGAACAACTTCATCAATTTATGGGTCTATTTATCAAGGAGCAGTTTTGGCTTGAGAGTGAACGGATGAAAACCACACGTCTTTGGTGTTACCGAGTAAAATGTACTGAGGTAAAACAAGAGAGAGATGGTGTGTATGCGATGAAAGCTACCTTTATTTGTCATCCTACAAAGTTTTTTAAATCAATGGATAGACAAACTTTGACATCAAACGGTGTACTTAGAGTTCAAGGGACGTCTCTAGCGTTCCCCAAAATAACGATAATGGGGAATTCGGCAACTGAGACTCAGTTTACGATTGGAGATCAGGTTATTAAAATTGAAAAACTTACAGAACCTCTTGTGATGGTAAACGAACCAAATAGTCCAAGTTTTCTAACAGTTAGCAAAAAGTACATCAAATGGTCTGGTGATTTTATCACTATTGATCCAAGCGCTAAAAAAGAAGTAGGCGTTGCTCTTGGTAGAGGTATTACTTCTTTAAGCTTTGAAACAAATTGGGGGTGGGCTTAAATGCTATTTTTGTTGAACAAAGATATTAGAACTGCAAAGTGGAATGGATTACCTCTTCATGAAACTAGCTCTGCTATTGTAAAAGAAACCCTGAACGGTGATTTCACCTTATCTATTCGCTATCCAATTACCGATTCTGGTATCTATAAACAAATAAAAGAGGATATGCTTATCAAGGCTCCTGTACCTGTCTTAGGATTCCAGCTATTTCGTATTAAAAAACCAATTGAAAACGATGATAGTTTGGATATAACCGCCTACCATATTTCAGATGATATTATGCAACGGTCTATCGAACCAATTAGTGTTGCTAATCTTACTTGTAGTATGGCCTTATCCCAAATGGTACAAAATACTAAGACTAATCTTGGTGATTTTTCATTTACCAGTGATGTTACAGATCGCCGTACTTTCAATACAGATGAGGTAAAAACACTTTATGCTGTCTTAATGGATGGTGCTCATTCTATTATAGGAACTTGGGAAGGGGAGTTGATTCGTGACAATTTGGCTCTGACAATCAAGAAGAATAGAGGTGAAAATAGGGGTGTTGTCATAACAACACATAAGAATCTAAAGTCTTACAAGAGAACAAAATCAACTCAATCAATCATTACTCGTATTCATGCAAAATCAACATTTAAACCAGATGGTAAAGATAAAGACCAGACAATTAAAATTACTGTCGATAGTCCTCTAATCACTTTCTATCCATATATCAATGAAAAAGAGTACGAAAATAATACTCTTAAAAGCATTGAGGAGTTAAGGAAGTGGGCTGAGGCTAAGTTTAAGAATGAAGGAATTGATAAGTTATCGGATGCTATTACGATTGAAGCCTATGAACTAGATGGTCAGGTTGTACATTTAGGGGATACTGTATATATCAAGAGTTTGAAACATGAGATTGATATTCCAAAAAAGGCAGTCGCTTATGAATTTGACGCACTGACACAAGAATATATCTCGATTACTTTTGATGATAAACCAATGGTAGGTAGTTCAACTTCGAATAGTGGAATTTCCACTGTCGCAAATGCAATTTTAGACTCTAGTTTCACATTACAAGAAGTCGCAATTGAAAAAGCTTTGAGAAATGCGAACACAGCCTTTGATGCCGAATTCACTAAACAAAAAGAATCAATCCTTGATGATATTGAAAAAGTCAAAGCTAGTGCAGAAGTTTACGCAGATGGTATTCGTCAAGAGATTGAAGGCAAGATTGCTGATGTTGATTCTAAAGTTCAATCTAATGAATCACTTAATGAAAATAGATACAACGATGTGTTGGTTAAAGCAAATAGTAGTAGAGATTTAGCTAATCATGCCTTAGAGGTCAGTAAAGAAGTTAAAGAAACTACTAATACAGTACTAACAGATACCTTAAATTATAAAAAAGAAGCTATTGCTGAAGCAAACCGTTTAGTTGAACTCAGCAAGAATAGCTTATTGAATCAAATTACGACAGTAGAATCTTCAATTGATAAGCTTACGGGTGTTATTACTAACAAAGTTTCAAAGACAGACTTTGATGCTATCAAAAATACCGTAGAGCAACAACGAACGGAAATATCACAAGCCAAGGATAAAATAAATCTAAAAGCTGAAAAGACCTATGTAGAAAATATTAAAACAAACAGCTAGTGAAGCACTCCAAAAGAATATCAGAGAACGCATTAGCAATATCTAAAACTAAAGCTGATTTACAAGTTGCTGCAGATGCTATAAAGACTAAAGTATCACAATCAGATTTTAATCAAACGACAAATCGACTTGCTAGTACTGAAACAACAATTAAAATTCAAGCAGGTGAAATAGCCAAACGATTGACTAGTAGTCAGGTAGAAACTGTAATCAATTTAAAAGGATTTCAAACTAAATCAGATGTTGATAAAAATATTTTAGATAGAGGTTATGTAACGAACTCTAGCGTGCAAAACTTAGTTAGAGAAACATCTAACAGTTTCACTCGGACTATTAGTGAAACTAAAGCTTTAATACCAACTAATGTTTCTCATCGAAACTTAGCATCTGGTTCCAGTGATAGTTGGACTTCATACAAAGAAATAAACTCGAAACTCAATTGGATTCAAACATTAGGAAAAATTCCTTATGGTGATTCGACTGGCATTTATTCAGGGACAAAAATCAATCTATTTGTTTATATTTCTGTCGATAATGTTGTATTAGATTCAACTGTTACTCCTAGAATTATCTTACAAGGTCCAGGCTATAAAAAATCAGATAATAGTGCTGTATGGAGTGTTCATTCTAATCCCTTTCATACCTCTTGGTCTACTACATTAAAAACTGGTACAAACTACCATCTTATTAAGATTTCTCGAATGGTAACAGATGAGATGTTCAATAATTTTAAAAACTTTGAATTACAATTTCGTATTGATGGAGCAAGTTCAGGTAAGTTTCATTGGAGAGCTTTAATGATTACTACTGGAGATATCTTCCCAAATTATTGGACTAAACCTATCGAAGATTTAACAACTGTAACGGCTTTTAACGAAGTAAAAGATACTCTAGGTAGTCATACAAGAACTATTAGTGAACAGGGCAAAACAATTAGTCAGGTTGTACAAACATCCGAAGGACTGATTACAAGAGTCAGTGATTTGATTGATAACCAAAACTTAGTATACGATCCAACCAATTTTAGTAAATATAAAGAACGTGAACCGAATTCGAATTTAGTTATGACTGGAACTAATGAATACAAGTTGCTAAGAATTGCACAAAGTGGCAGGACAACAAATGGTTGGCGTGGTTTCCAAATGCCTCTTCATAGTCAAAAATTTGTTGCTGGTGAGAAACTTTCTTATAGAGTCAATTTATGGATAGATGTACTACCTGATGGAAAAGTTGGTTTTGAAATCAAATCAGGTAACTCAATAGGAGGTTTCACCATCAGTCCGACTAGAACGGGCGCAGCTCAAATTTTTACAGGAACTTTTACGATAAATAAAACCGTGACAAAAACAGATGATTTTGGGCTTCATATTTGGCTAGAAAAGAACGGCACTGTTGCAGTTGGCCAAATTTCAATTGTTCGAGGTAGTCAGCCACCTAAAAACTTTGTAGATAGTACATCCTTTCAACAAATTGCAACAGAAAGTCTTGTTCAGCAACATCAAGGTTCCTATTCGATTCAAAATTTAACTAATGCTGGATCTTTAATTTCAGGGATTAATTTAGGTGCAATGGAATCAATCGAATTATTGGCAAGGCAACTCATATCACTGGGGATACTTTAATTGATAGAGCAGTCATTAAATCAGGAATGATTGATAAATTAAAGACATCAAACTTTGAATCTGGGTCTGTAACTACTATGGTATTAGCATCGAATTCAGTAACCGCAGATAAAATTGTCGTGGATCAAGCGTTTTTTAATAAGTTAGTTGCAAATGAAGCTTATTTACGACAGCTGTTTGCAAAGAATGCTTTTATCAATAGTGTACAAAGTGTTAGGATTGATGCTAGTCAAATAAAGTCAGGCTTACTAAGTGGTGATAGAATTCAGGGTGGCACAATAACTGGAACCACAATTTCTGGTGGATTATTAACTGGAGAAACAAAAATTAAGTTAGGTGCTTATGGTTCATTTGACGCTATCAACGGTGGATTACAGATTAATGTTCCTCGTCAGTTTAATTCTAAAGATGGTTTAGGTGTACAATTTATAGGTTCTTATGGTCGAGGGGACAATGTTCCTTACGGCTTATTTATTTACAAGGATTCAGATTTTACTACTGGAAACACTGCAAGTGATAGTGATGATTTTCTATTGACGGTCGAAGGATACATTAAGGCAAAAGGAATTGGCTGGTTAAAGTACGGCAAAAGTAGCATTAATGGCTCAACTACAGGAACTATTAGTTATTGGAATTCTAATAATGTATCTCTAGACTTTGGTGGATCAGGAAATGATATTTACTACTCATATAACGGAAAGGCTTATAGCTTATGGCAAATTGTTAACCAACATTTTTCTGATAAAAACTTAAAAGAGAATATAGGCTTATCTAACTATAAAGCACTCGATTTTATCAAAAGATTTCAATTTAAAGAGTATGACTGGAAGAAAATAGGGAATCGTATTCAAAAGGCTCATACCAAAATTGGACTCATCGCTCAAGATGTTCAACAAATTGACTCGTCACTTGTGTATGAAAATGGTGGTTTTCTGAATCTTGATAATACAAGATTAACGAATATCGCTTTAAAAGGAATTCAAGAGTTAATACTTGATATTCGAAAATTAAATAAACGATTGGAGATGTTAGAAGATGAACACAGATTTAATCCATCAATTAGCAATGGAGTCGTTGACTAAGAAACTAGCACAAACCGAAGGTCAAGCAGCACAAAATGAGGCTCTTTATTTGGTTGTTGCAAGCGAATTGCAGTTAATGAAAGATGTATTAGAATACGACTCAGACCTAAAAGACTTATTTGAGGAAGTAAAAACTAAAAGAGAGAAAGGAGAAAGTTAATGGCATTAGAAATTACTAAAACAACACGTTTGGTTGGAAATTTGAAGATTGGTGATGAAGTAGTTAAGCAGTATACTGTTGATGTTGATGAACATGGTGTTTCTACAGTATCTGAGTTTCTCTATCATTCAGAGCTCTATGCGGAGCATCGTCTCGAAATGAGAAACCAAGAAAAATTGTTCCGAGATAAACGATATGAATTAGAAGATGCTGTTTTAGCTGAAATTGAGTCAAATAAAAAAGAACTATAGGGAGTATTAAAAATGGATATTGAATTGTTTAATTTTTTAAGAAAGCTCATCGAAACAGAAGATGGGCTTATTTTGTATGCGTTAGCGTTAATTGTCATCATGGAAATTGTAGACTTTGCATCAGGCACATTTGCTGCAATTGTAAATCCTGATGTTGAGTATAAGAGTAGAATTGGAATCAATGGATTAATTCGAAAAGTCTTAGGGATTTTTATGTTACTGTTATTGATTCCGATGTCTGTTTTGTTGCCTGAAAAAACTGGATTTATGTTTCTGTATTCGATTTATATCGGATACCTAGTTTTTACTTTCCAATCACTAATTGAGAACTATCAAAAAGTAAAAGGGAATATTCTACTTTTTAAACCAATTTTAAAAGCTTTTGAACATCTAACTGAAGGAAAGTCTAACGATGATAAGGAGGATAATCATGGAAGTTGATAAAAGTAGATTACGAACAAATCTTCCTCAAATCGGTGAGCAACCCTATCGACAAGTTCATGCTCACTCTACAGGTAATCCTAACTCAACAGCACAAAATGAAGCGGATTACCATTTGCGTCGTCCAGTTGAGTCAGGATTTTTCTCCCATGTGGTAGGGAATGGTCGTATCATGCAAACTTGGTTAGTAGACCGAGGTGCTTATGATGTTGGTGGCGGATGGAATGTTGAAGGTTACGCTCAAGTTGAACTAATAGAAAGTCATGAATCTAAAGAAGAATTCATGAGAGATTATCGACTTTATGTCAAGCTATTACGTGAGTTAGCTGACGAGGCTGGAATCCCTAAAACTCTAGATTCTAGTAGTCTTGCTGGGATTAAAACTCATCAATTTTGTACTTACAACCAACCAAATAATGGAAGTGATCATGTAGATCCCTATCCATACCTTGCAAAATGGGGCATTAGTAGAGAACAGTTTAAGAAAGATATTGAATCTGGTCTAACTGAAGGAAACTGGAAACGAAACGAAGTTGGTTGGTGGTGGGAAGAAGCAGATGGCTCTTATCCAAAATCTCAATGGAAAAATATCAAAGGAGAATGGTTCTACTTTGATAATAGAGGCTACTGTTTCATCAATAAATGGTTCAATGATGGCAAGGATTGGTTTTATTTAGATAAGCGTGGTGCCATGGTTACTGGTTGGATGCATATCGATCATCGTTGGTACTATTTTAAGTCGGATGGTAGAATGGCTAAAGGTTGGGTAAAATATCGTGAAACTTGGTATTACTTGGATGAAAAAGATGGGGATATGAAATCTAAGCAATTTATTAAATCAGGAAACGGATGGTACTATCTCAAGTCTGATGGTTCGTTATCAGTAAAACCAGAATTTACGATTGAACCTGATGGTTTGATTACTACTAACTAAGAGTTTGTAGATACTACTCTTAAAATAAATCTTTAAACAAAATAAACCACCGAAGTTGGTGGTTCATGTGGTATAATATCTATTGTAGATAAGTGAAGACGGTGGCTCCTTATACCGAAAGAGAGGTGATGCCTATGGGCAGTTCATCAAAATCTGACGGAAAGGAGGGGCACTCTTTTGACCGCATTTGAAGTTGTACAGACAATACTTGGTTTTGGTAGTTTTGCCATTACTTTGATTGGCTTGTGCTATAAAATCTTCAAAGACAAGGACAAAAAATAATCCGTCCCCACTTTTGAGCGAGTAGGACGGATTAAATCTGTTATACGAGCTACCGTCTTTTTAACGGTTCTACATTGGAGTTGAGTTGGTAGCTCAGCTCCTTTTTCTATGTTTATTATAACATATTGCGATTAAATTTCAAATAAAAAATCTAAGCCTGGTGAAGTACATCAGGCTTTTTCTTTTTGATTTTTTCTTAAAACCGGAAAAATCTATCTTGAAAGTACCTATTTAGGTAAGAGGACAATAAAGACATTTTGTTAAAGTACAGGGTTGCTGATTACTTGACTAATATAGCGTTTAGAGGGATATATAGTGTGTAAAAACTTCTTCTAGGAGGAAAAATGAATATAAGAAAAATTGAAGCAAAGAATAACAAAAGAAAAAAGAGAATTTGTGCATATGTTCGAGTTTCTACAACCAACGGAAGTCAACTTGATTCGCTAGAGAATCAAAAAGTCTATTTTGAAAAGTTGTATGCTGAACGTGATGATGTTGAGTTTTTGGGTGTTTTTTGTGACAAAGGGATTTCGGGTTCAAAGTATGATAGACCTGATTTTCAAACTATGTTAGATGCTTGTAGAAAAGGGCAAATTGATGTTATCCATACTAAGTCAATATCAAGGTTTGCAAGAGATCTCATAAATGTTCTTGAAATAAGTCGAGAATTAAAAACTCTTGGTATTGATATCTTTTTTGAAGAGCAGAATATCCACACTTTATCAAATGAAGGTGAAGTTATCTTGACTGTGTTAGCAAGTTTGGCTGAGGAAGAGTTACAAAGCATGAGCGGAAACCAACGATGGAGTTTTCGTAGAAAGTTCCAGAAAGGAGAATTACTCATTAATGCTAAACGGTTTTTAGGGTATGATTTAAACGAAAAAGGTGAACTTGTTATAAACAAAGCAGAAGCGCAAATAGTAAGAACCATCTTTTATAGTTATTTGGAAGGAATGGGTACACATAGGATTGCTAAAAAACTTAATGAGGGCAAGGTTTCAACTGTAACAGGAAAGAAATGGTATGACAGTACAATTCGTAATATCTTAAAAAACGAAAAATACAAAGGCTCTTTACTACTTCAAAAATACTTTCATGACGGTGTAAACGGTCCAAAGAAATTAAATCAAGGGCAGGTTGAACAATACTATATTGAAGATAATCATGAAGGAATTGTATCTAAGGAAATATGGGAAAAGGTTCAGGTAAAAATGAAAAGCCGTTCTCGGATCCAAGGTACAAATAAAACCTATAAATTTTCTAGAATGTTAAAATGCCAATATTGTGGTTCAACATTAAAAAGACAGGTATCTTATAAGAAAAAGATTGTTTGGTGTTGTTCCAAATATATCAAAGAAGGAAAAAATTCCTGTAAAGGTATGAGAGTCCCTGAAAGGGATATTGAAGATTGGAAACTAAGTTCACCAGTAATTGTGTTAGAAAGGATTGAAGATGGAGAAAAACATTACAGTTATACCGGCCAAAAAGGTACATCAAACAGTCATATCTCAAATTCAGAAAAAAATCAGAGTAGCCGCTTATTGTCGAGTGTCTACAGACCAAGACGAGCAGCTATCAAGTTATGAGAATCAGGTCAATTATTACCGTGAATACATCTTAAAACATGAAGATTATGAGTTAGTAGACATCTATGCAGATGAAGGCATTTCAGCAACTAATACAAAAAAACGTGATGCTTTTAACCGACTAATACAAGATTGTAGAGATGGTAAGGTGGATAGAATTTTAGTTAAATCTATTAGTAGATTTGCCAGAAATACATTGGACTGCATCAAATATGTAAGAGAACTGAAAGAACTAGGCATCGGAGTAACGTTTGAAAAAGAGAATATTGATAGCCTAGATTCAAAAGGTGAAGTACTACTTACCATTTTATCCTCACTCGCACAGGATGAATCGAGATCTATTTCAGAAAATTCAACTTGGGGAATTCGTAAGAAATTTGAGCGTGGTGTAGTTCAGGTAAACACTACAAACTTTATGGGATATGACAAAGATGAAAAAGGAAATCTCATTATAAACCATGAACAAGCTAATGTCGTAAGGTATATATTTGATAGATTTCTAGAAGGATACAGTCCAGAATTTATTTCCAAAGAGTTAAGAGAACAGGAAATACCAGGTTGCACAGGTAAAGCAAAGTGGTGCCCAAGTGCTATATGGAAAATGCTTCAAAATGAAAAATACAAGGGTGATGCTTTGCTTCAGAAAACCTATACCGTTGATTTCCTGACGAAGAAAAGAATTGATAATGATGGACAAGTTAATCAATACTATATCGAGAACAATCATGAACCAATCTTAGATAGAGAGAAGTGGGAGATTGTTCAGTTAGAAATAGCAAGAAGAAAGAAATTTAGAGAACAACATAAGCTCCAATTTTATATCATGCAGAAAGAAAACAATCCCTTTACAACAAAAGTATTTTGCGCCGAATGTGGTTCAGCATTTGGTAGGAAGAATTGGACTACAAGTCGTGGTAAACGGAAGGTATGGCAGTGTAATAATCGATATAGGATAAAAGGCAAGATTGGATGTTTAAACAATCATATCGATGAAGAAATGCTTGAGAAAGCCGTAGTAATGGCTGTAGAACAACTAAGTAAGAATGTTGACTTGTTGCACGGAAAGTGGAACAAAGTTTTAGAAGAAAATCGTCCGCTAGAAAAGCACTATAGTTTGAAGTTGGCAGAAATGATAAACAAGCCCTTGTGGGAATTTGATTCTCATGAGATGTGTCAAGTATTGGATAATATTATAATTGCAGAGGATGGGCAGATAACTGTCAGATTCTTAGAGGGAACTGAGGTAGATTTATAGAGTAGACAAAAGGTTATGATGATAGTGGGCAACTATTGTGGTTATAGCCTTTTTTTGCATTTTTGTGATAGAATATATAATATTAGAGATACTTGGATTGGCGATGAGTTTGATAGACTTATAAGAAGATAATATCAAAGCAAATGAAGAAATTCAAAACATCTGTGATTTATTTGCGAATGATCCGAATGTAATAGTTTTTCCTATTCATGGATGTTCTACTGATGTATTTAGAACAATTTTGGATAGATTTCCTGTACTGAATATTATCCATTTAGCGGACCATACATATACGAAACCTAATGGGGAGATATTACTTTCTTTTGTAGATTCAAACATGACTTCTATAAAATTTAGTAATTGGATTTCTAACCATAGATTTATTATTCATTTCTTAACTGTTATTCAACTTTAGAGTTCGCATTGTATTCACGTTTACAAAATTCAAACTTTTCTATTTTTCATAGAGAGAAAGTTTAATCGAGCATAGCATATGAGTTTTCGGAACATTTCTATAAAGTGATTTCAAGTAGTGGAGATTTTAATCAGGCCTGGCAACTAGCTGTTGCAAATTGTACTGAGTCTCCCTTGAATTACATCAATTGTTAGTATATTTAGTTATATAGGGAGGTAGATATTGATATGGCTAGTAGCACTGAGAGGATTGGCATACATCAATGTGGAGTTATTGCAGAAAGAAATAGTTGGCTGTTTAGAGAGCAGCCAGTTAATGATATAGGTATAGATGCTCATATGGAATTTGTTGTAGATGGCAAACCAAGACAACACCTTGCATTACAAATCAAGTCAGGACCAAGTTGGTTTAGGGAGAAAAAAGATAACTGCATTATTTTTAGGAACATAAATGAGAGACAATATAATTATTGGACGATGAATTCTCTTCCGTGTATAATTGTTCTGTTTAATCCTGATGATGGTATGTGTATTTGGCAAGAGTTAACTCCTAAAACAATTAAAAAAACTAAAGAGGGAGGAGGCAAAGGATATTATGTGAAAGTTCCTATAAATCAAGTTTTTTTGGATAAACAATCAAATAACCACCTTCTTTCCTATACGAATTTACCGCAACATATTCAAAATTATAACTTTCTGCTATCTCAGAAAAAATTTATGGAAATTATACAAACTGGAGGTGAAGTTAAACTACATTCAACAGAGTGGGTTAATAAGTCTAGTGGTAAAGGTGATACTAAGTTAATTGTTAATGATGGTCAAGAAACTAAAGAGTATGCCTATCCTTATTGGTTTCCTTTTACACCGTATACCGATGTTTTTCCTCGATTATTTCCATGGGCATATTTTTCTGTTGATGAAGAATTTCTTGAAGAAAGTGATTATGAATTATGGAAACAACTTCATTGTTGGTATGATAGTGAGATAGATGAATGGATAGAAGTAGGAGATACATTTGAGCAATTTCGCAAAAAATTACCCCCTATACGATCTATTGATCATTCTGGTGAAGTTGCAGAATATATGTTGATTCTCAGTTTGAATGAATTGGGAAAATCGTTCTTAGAGGTAGAGCAATTTATATCTGAAACTAGACCATACACCAAAGCAAGACCAGAATCAAAAGATGAATAAAGGAGCATAATCATGAAAAAGCTTAAACTTAATAGTGGTATGAAATCAGAAAAAACTATAGATGGATATAGACTAAATCCTACGGAGAAGTATGTTATCAATTTGGAAGATGAAATGGAATTTGCAATATCTACAATGCAAGCAATTTATATGTTTGGTTTTCCACCAGCATTTAAAAATTGGCATGCTTGGCTATTTGATAATGGTTTTAGTACAGAAACACCAAATCCAACAAATGAATTTGTAGCAAAGTTTTATGGAAGAGAACCTCTTTGGAAAACTCCATATTCAATGGGAATAGTTGTAAAAGCAGAGGAAGATGATGATTTCTACATTGTTATGGAATGTAGTAGTAAAAATACAGGTTTCAAACACACACAAATTATCCTTACTATGGATGGCTGTCTTTGAGTGGAATCCTTCCATAATATAATTTCAAACTCTGACTATTCTGTATCGTGTTATAGTATAGAAATTTCTCTCACCACATGTTGAGGCAGTATCACTGCTTGTACGAGCTGATACTTTAGCGAAGTAGAAGTAGATCTTCGGCACATGCGATAGGACTCGTAGAAAGAGGAGGGGCACCGACGAAATGATACGGTAAGTCCGAACCGCCGAGTGTGTATCTTTGCCGTAAAAGCCTAGAAAGCTTGGTATGAATCAATAATGAAAAGCCTTGATTGTAAGGCTTTTTTTGTGTTTTTGTGATAGAATATAGGTAGTTATTATCGAGAGCAACTAAGAAGCAGTAAAAAAATATTATACGTAGAATAATCAAGATTAGGAAGAAAAAATGACAGAAATTGATAAAAGGAATTTAAAAAATTATCTTTGTTTTACATTTGGAATTACTTATATAGCTTGGGGCCTTCTTGCCGTATTTACTCAATCTCATATTTTGGGATTAGAAACAATTATAGGAAGAACATTACATATAGTAGGTGCACTTGGACCAGCTATTGCAAGTGGCTTTTATTTGAAAAGGAATAATATAAAATTTAAACATTTTCTATTTAGTAAGAAAGAAAATAGTAGTATTTATTTCATTATTCATTTGTTAGCAATTTTGATACTATTTTTCTGTATCTTCCTTAGAATTAAACGGAGTATCAATTTATCTGATGCCATTATTCTTTATACAACTAATTTTTTTTGGTGGTGGACATGAAGAATTAGGATGGAGAGGAATATTACAACCATTACTTGATAAAAAATATACATATTGGCAATCTAATTTGATTGTAGGTTCAATCTGGGGAATTTGGCATCTGCCTTTATGGTTTATAGTTGGAGAAAAGTCATCAAGGATTTCCTTTCATTTTTATTTTTTTATATATACATTATTTTTTTAAGTTTTTGTTTTAGGGCTTCTTTATCGTCAAACGAAATCTGTGGAGTACTGTCTATTATTTCATGCGTTCGCAAATTTGTTAAATCTCTATTTTTGTGTTAAAAAAATTAATGTTATTTTTTTATCATCATTTTTTTATTGGTTATTTGATTTATACAATATTGGCTAGTAATAGAATTAGTAAGGAAAAGAATTTGTATCCAAAATAACTGGGTATAGTCTAGAAAATGAAGATGATTTTGTTCAAGGTAATGTAATAAAGTAGAAATAACGAACATTTATATGAAAGGTTTAGAGTAAACATGAGTCTCTTATTTGAAGAATTTAAAACCATTTGTTTCCATTTAAATCGAGTCGGAATTACACCGACACTGATGGGGTCTTTGGGATTGGAGTTTAGAACGAAAGAAAATTGGGAGCCCTCTGACATTGATATTCATGTGCCTGGTGACCCTAGAGGTTGGGAAGCACCTGATCATCTCAGAATTTATGACCGGGACAAGATAATGAAAGTGATGAAAGACTTAGGCTACGTCTTAATAGATATTCATGAGCATGAATTCCAAAAGGATAGAGAGAATGTTGAATTTGGAAGTATCGATTCCTTACTTGATTTTTGCAGGAGTTTCGGAATCGGATATAGAGCTTATTCACATTGAAGGCATCACTTTTCGTCTTCCAAGTCTGGAGCAGTATCTAAGTATTTACAAAGCTTCTTCTCAAGACTCCTATCGAAATGATCACAATAACAATAAGGATTTTTAAAAAGATCGAGTGGCTGGAAAGTCATTTGTAAATTATCATATGAAAAGTAGTAAGTTGTAAGACGGGCTGCTATGTTATTTTTATCATCATTTTTATTGGTTATTTAATTTATACTATATTGGCTAGTAAAAGAATTAGTAAGAAAACAACATTTTAAAATTTAGATCAGGATATCCATCATTGAAAGTAACGATTTGTTAATTAGATGATTAATGTTAGAGAATTTTCAATTGTAATTTTAATTGGAGTTATGGATGTCGTTTCTTTTGGAAGTGGTGATATTCTTTCCGCTCCACAGTATCATTTTAAAATGATTTTTATTGCCTTTTGTTTATTAGTATAAAAGCAGAATATTACTACATGTTGAGGCGGTAAGTTTGCTAGTCAAGGAGTAAAACGACGAAGATTAGCATTTACTTCCGCCCATGCGATAGCTGTCCGTGATTGACAAGTGCTAGCACGCAGACAGAACGGAGATAGCGAACCGCTGAGTGTGTCGCTCTGCTCGTAAAAGCTTAGAAACCTTTGAACGAAAGGGATAATGAAAGCCTTGATTGCAAGGCTTTTTGCTTTATGGTGGGTAAGTATCAGAGTGAGAAAATTTTTGGAATGAGTAGAAGTGATAGCTAGAAATTATCAGTTTCTATTTCCATTTACCCTGTGGGTACGTGTTTGTTTCCATTGACAAGGAGTTTGTGGGAATAGAAATGTACCCACCTTGTTTGAATCAAGTGAAGTGTAGTTGAAGGAAATCTGTTGAAAGCAATACTTCATTTTACCGAATAAGTAATAATTTAGGCAACTTCAAATCGATTAAAAAAAACTATTTTAAAGGTTAAGAGTAGACAAAAATTGTCCACTCTTTTTTGCAAACTCAATTTATCAATAAATGAAATGAGGGAATGTAAAATGAAATATTTTGAGGTTGAGTTAGAAAATCCTGATGAATTTTTAAAACTACAAACAGAAGATTTTGTGAAAGCTAATCGCTTGCTACTAAGGAAGATAATCCAGAGCGTTACAGTCTATGAAGAAAACTTCGTCATATCCTTTAAATCTGGCATCGAATTGGAAGTATGAGTCTCATTCCATAACTTTTATATTGAACATATCATCTTGTTGTGTTATACTATAAATTGATATAAACAAAGATGTAGGAGGAACCGAAACTATGACAGCCTCAATGCGTTTAAGATAAGCTGGCAATAAAAAAAAGCAGAATCTATACCCGATGATAGGCTTTTTTGTTGTGCTTATTTATACGATATTGAGCATTCATTAGTTACGGTGAGGATATTGGTTATTTAACTATACCTTTATTTAACTATGTCTTTAATATGAATGTTTCCAAATTGTATGTATGCAGACCAAAAGCCACATTGTGGGGTTTGGACTGCATTTTTTATTGCCTAGAATGCTATTCAAAATAGAAATTCAAGCAAAAATAATATGCAGGAGATAATATAAATGGAAAAATACAACAATTGGAAACGAAAATTTTATGCAATATGGGCAGGGCAAGCAGTATCATTAATCACTAGTGCCATCCTGCAAATGGCGATTATTTTTTACCTTACAGAAAAAACAGGATCTGCGATGGTCTTGTCTATGGCTTCATTAGTAGGTTTTTTACCCTATGCGATTTTGGGACCTGCCATTGGTGTGCTAGTGGATCGTCATGATAGGAAGAAGATAATGATTGGTGCCGATTTAATTATCGCAGCAGCTGGTGCAGTGCTTGCTATTGTTGCATTCTGTATGGAGCTACCTGTCTGGATGATTATGATAGTATTGTTTATCCGTAGCATTGGAACAGCTTTTTCATACCCCAGCACTCAATGCGGTTACACCACTTTTTAGTACCAGAAGAACAGCTAACGAAATGCGCAGGCTATAGTCAGTCTTTGCAGTCTATAAGCTATATTGTTAGTCCGGCAGTTGCAGCACTCTTATACTCCGTTTGGGATTTAAATGCTATTATTGCCATCGACGTATTGGGTGCTGTGATTGCATCTATTACGGTAGCAATTGTACGTATACCTAAGCTGGGTAATCAAGTGCAAAGTTTAGAACCAAATTTCATAAGGGAGATGAAAGAAGGAGTTGTGGTTCTGAGACAAAACAAAGGATTGTTTGCCTTATTACTCTTAGGAACACTATATACTTTTGTTTATATGCCAATCAATGCACTATTTCCTTTAATAAGCATGGAACACTTTAATGGAACGCCTGTGCATATTTCTATTACGGAAATTTCCTTTGCATTTGGGATGCTAGCAGGAGGCTTATTATTAGGAAGATTAGGGGGCTTCGAAAAGCATGTATTACTAATAACAAGTTCATTTTTTATAATGGGGACCAGTTTAGCCGTTTCGGGAATACTTCCTCCAAAATGGATTTGTAATATTCGTAGTTTGCTGTGCAATAATGGGGCTTTCGGTGCCATTTTATAGCGGTGTGCAAACAGCTCTTTTTCAGGAGAAAATTAAGCCTGAATATTTAGGACGTGTATTTTCTTTGATCGGAAGTATCATGTCACTTGCTATGCCAATTGGGTTAATTCTTTCTGGATTCTTTGCTGATAAAATCGGTGTAAATCATTGGTTTTTACTATCAGGTATTTTAATTATTGGCATTGCTATAGTTTGCCAAATGATAACTGAGGTTAGAAAATTAGATTTAAAATAAACAATATTGGAGGAAATGTTATGGAATTAATATTAAAAGCAAAAGACATTCGTGTGGAATTCAAAGGACGCGATGTTTTAGATATAAATGAATTAGAAGTATATGATTATGACCGTATTGGTTTAGTAGGAGCAAATGGTGCTGGAAAAAGCACTTTACTCAGGGTACTTTTAGGAGAATTAACTCCCCCAGGATGTAAAATGAATCGTCTGGGTGAACTTGCCTATATTCCCCAGTTGGACGAAGTAACTCTGCAGGAGGAAAAAGATTTTGCACTTGTAGGCAAGCTAGGTGTTGAGCAATTAAATATACAGACTATGAGCGGTGGTGAAGAAACAAGGCTTTAAAATAGCACAGGCCTTTATCGGCACAGGTTCATGGTATTTTAGCGGATGAACCTACGAGCCATTTAGACCGTGAAGGAATTGATTTTCTAATAGGACAGCTAAAATATTTTACAGGTGCACTGTTAGTTATTAGCCATGACCGCTATTTTCTTGATGAAATAGTAGATAAAATATGGGAACTGAAAGATGGCAAAATCACTGAGTATTGGGGAAACTATTCTGATTATCTTCGTCAGAAAGAGGAAGAACGTAAGAGCCAAGCTGCAGAATACGAACAATTTATTGCGGAACGTGCCCGATTGGAAAGGGCTGCGGAGGAAAAGCGAAAACAGGCTCGTAAAATAGAACAGAAGGCAAAAGGTTCTTCAAAGAAAAAAAGTACTGAAGACGGAGGGCGTTTAGCTCATCAAAAATCAATAGGAAGTAAGGAAAAAAAGATGTATAATGCTGCTAAAACCCTAGAGCACAGGATTGCGGCCTTAGGAAAAGTAGAAGCTCCGGAAGGCATTCGCAGAATTCGTTTCAGGCAAAGTAAAGCATTGGAGCTCCATAATCCATACCCTATAGTCGGTGCAGAAATTAATAAAGTATTTGGGGATAAGGCTCTGTTTGAAAATGCATCTTTTCAAATTCCGTTAGGAGCAAAAGTGGCGTTAACTGGTGGTAATGGAATCGGAAAAACAACTTTAATCCAAATGATCTTAAACCATGAAGAAGGAATTTCTATTTCGCCTAAGGCAAAAATAGGTTACTTTGCACAGAATGGTTACAAGTACAACAGTAATCAGAATGTTATGGAGTTTATGCAGAAGGATTGTGACTACAATATATCAGAAATTCGTTCAGTGCTAGCATCTATGGGGTTCAAACAGAACGATATTGGAAAAAGTTTATCTGTTTTAAGCGGTGGAGAAATTATAAAATTGTTGCTTGCTAAAATGCTCATGGGTAGATATAACATCCTAATAATGGATGAACCCAGTAACTTCCTTGACATACCAAGTTTAGAGGCTTTGGAAATACTAATGAAGGAGTACACCGGAACTATCGTGTTTATCACCCACGATAAACGATTACTCGAAAATGTAGCAGATGTAGTTTATGAAATTAGAGATAAGAAAATAAATCTGAAACATTAAATTTAAGGTAGTCGCTGGTCAGTATAGTCTGTTCTGGTTGGCGACTCCATTGTTAAAGAGTATAAAGACTTTAGATTTTATGAATATTAAAAATAGGAACAGTCAATTGAACTGCTCCTATTTTTCTGCTAAATATATTGTAGTTTTTCTTTATATGTATAATGATAGATTAGCGGATTCTCATCTACGGTACTTACTTCAAATATGAAGAAGTGATCGCGGTTATCTCTGGACTTTTCCTTATTGAGGACAAAGTAATTCTTACGTGAAGTCGCCATTGTTTTTTTAGGATATCATCAGTTAGGAAGGTCAATGGAATATTCATGTTAGAGTAGCGGTAGAAGTCACGTTCAAAAATCTTGGTAGCTCTCGCTATAATAGTCCATTTGTAGGTGATTACGCTGAAACTCAAGCTGATTCATAGAGCACCTCCTCGACAAGTTCAATACTAATAATGTCTTTTTAATTTCAAATTGATGTGACCTGTTGTAGTTTTTTTATCAAAAATGAAATCTTTGGTCAGACTTGGTATTGTTCCAGTGTAGGAAACACGCTTGTTTTTTTCAATCACTTGAATGCGTGTGCGTAGCTGCCCGGCGTATACTTGACTGAGGAGTAATAATTTCTTCTCTAGTGATAAGTCAGACATGTACGTTACTTTGTTTGTATCATCAGAGAGTGCTGATGCATGTTCAGATAGGAAAAAGCCCATCCATTTTTTTGCATCTTTGTATCCTGGTACTCTCTTGCTGATTGAAATGGTAAATATGAACGGTCAATCATATCAAATCCTTTCTATGCAGAGGCAAGGGTATTTTTATCAAATTGAATCGTAAAACCTTGAATTCCCCCACCTGTGTAACATTCTTTAAAGCGATTGATTACCTCAGTATAGATTATCACAGATGAGCTTTGTTGGCTTAATGCTAAATGTAAATTCCAATGGTAATCGGTTTTTCAGATTTAGCATGTACTAGTCGTATCGATATTTCAGTTGTTTTTGAGTTTTTCTCTGACGAAGTTTTTGAAGTTGCTGTTTCAACGATTCCATGTAAAAAAATCTTTCAAGCATTTCAATATCATTACATCCTTTGCTACGGATTTCTGAAAAATTGTACTGTATTTTTTTCTTGTTTCATTTTAATCCCTCCAATCCACCCGCGGAATGACCACCGATAAGTTTACTGCGTTCAATATTTCTGGAACCTTCAGTTAGGACGGTTCCTTTTTTTGTATGGCTAAAAAAACCAAACTGTTCTCTGACAACATCAATAGCTGTCTGAAGTCTATTATCTTTTTTTCAATTTGTTCTACATCATCAAAGAGTGATAGTAGAGTATAGCTTTCATCTACGAAGCCACTATAAGATACACCAATTTGTCTCACTGCACCAGAGGTGTATTTTTTCGGAATAATACAAGTACATGACTCACCATTGTTTTGGGGAGATTTGCGGGTTCAATTTTATTCTGAGCATTTATAGATTTTTTCATCTCAGTCCTAGAATAGCCAATATGAATAGAAACGACAGTAGTCAATACTAGGGCTACTGTTCCGTTCCACAGTATCATTTAAAAATCATTTTCACACCCTTTCGTCTATTAGTATAGAAGAAAGCTCTCAGCACATGTCGAGTGTGTAAGTTTGTTAGTGAAACGCAGATAAACCTCAAAAGGTTCCCCGAACCTTTTGAGTTCCACAAACGCATCATGTTGAGAAGGTGCCCTGGGGCATAGCTGTCGTAGAATGGAGAGGGAATCCGACGAAATGATACGGTAACAGCGAACTCCCGAGTGCGTGGCTCTGCTCTTCCGATCTGAGACAGTCGAAAAGTAGAAGGGGATGGTATTAGTATCAATCAATGAGTAACAAAGTAACAGCATGATTCGAAACATTTGCTTGTATTTTGCGGAGGAACATCAATATGGATGGAATAACAAAAGATTCTATAAAAACGGCTGAACTAATGAAACAATTATGGCCCCAATTGACCGATAAAGAAGCTATTGATGAAGTAAAAAAATATACGAATAGCAAAAATACTGCAATCTTTACAGAAGTTGAAGGTGACACAATTGTAGGGTTAGCACTATGTTCACTCAGATTTGATTATGTTGAAGGTTGTAAATATAGTCCTGTTGGATTCTTAGAAGGAATTATTGTCGACGAGGAATATCGTTTAAAGGATATTGCTAAAAATCTCTGTGCAAAATGTGAGGAATGGGCTAAAAATAAAGGATGTAAGGAATTTGCAAGTGACTGTACTTTAACGAATACGGACTCTATAAGATTTCATCTCAATATTGGATTTCAGGAGGCAAATAGAATTATTCATTTTAAGAAGAAATTATAATTTCAGAACGTGGTCAAAATTTATGTATCTTTAGAAAGTGTGAAAGATTGGACGAACAAATTTTTTTGATGGGTGGAAATCCGCCGATAAAGAACCATACGATTGTTAATAAAATTGTGTCATCAAGGAAGATCGAAAGAATTGTCATTTTTACAGTTTATCGAGACAATTGGAAACCGTATATGAAAAAGTACACGGAAGTTTTCCAAAGCCATTTTCCTAACCTAAACACTGATTACTTACTCTTGGACACTGAGCAGATTGATTTTGATAGCTATCTAGATGCTGATGTCATTATCATCGGTGGTGGAAATACAGAAAAGTATCTAGCTACTTATGTCAATCAAGAGTTCAAAAATTATATCAAGCATATGCTGAATAAAGGGGCAAAAGTTATGGGATTTTCTGCAGGAGCCCTATTATTAGGAGAAAAAGTCTATGTCTCACCAAATGATAATTCAGATCATCAGATAAAGATAAAGAATGGATTAGGACTCTTTAGTCAGTTTTTAATTAGTGTCCATTATGATTCATGGAATGATAAAGCTAATAAAGATAGAGCTGAAGAACTCGTTAATGTTCCCATAATTCCACTAAATGATCATTCCTGTATTGTATTAGATAAACTTGGAAATATCATAGAGAAAATTGACTAGTTTTAATCATGCGAATCTGAATCTACGAAACTAAAGTATTGACGAAATGAATGATGAAAAGCCTTGATTGTAAGGCTTTTTTTGTGTTTTTGTGATAGAATATAGGTAGTTATAATCGAGAGCAACTAAGAAGCAGAAAAAAATATTATACATAGAATAATCAGGATTAGGAAGATAAAATGACAGAAATTGATAAAAAGGAATTTAAAAAAATTATCTTTATATTACATTTGGAATTACTTATATAGCTTGGGGGCTTCTCGCCATAATTACGCAATCTCATATTTTGGGATTAGAAACGATTATAGGTAGAGTGTTACATATAGTTGGTGCACTTGGACCAGCCATTGCAAGTGGCTTTTATTTGAAAAAGAATAATATAAAATTTAAACATTTTGTATTTTATAAGAGAGAAAATAGTAGTATTTATTTCATTATTCACCTGTTAGCAATTTTGATACTATTTTCTATTTCTTCCTTAGAATTAAATGAATTATCCATTTATCTGATGCCACTATTCTTTATTCAATTAATATTTTTTGGTGGTGGACATGAAGAATTAGGCTGGAGAGGTATACTACAACCCTTAATTGATAAAAAAAATATACATATTGGCAATCTAATTTGATTTGTAGGATCAATTTGGGGGATTTGGCATCTACCTTTATGGTTTATAGTTGGAGAAAGTCATCAAGGATTTCCTTTTTAGTTTTATTTTTTTATATACATTATTTTTTTAAGTTTTTGTTTTTAGGGACTTCTTTACCGTCAAAACCCAAATCAGTGGGTTACTGTATATTATTTCATGCGTTCGCAAATTTGTTAAATCTCTATTTTTGTGTTAAAAAAATTAATGTTATTTTTTTATTATCATTTTTTTATTGGTTATTTGATTTATACGATATTGGCTAGTAATAGAATTAGTAAGGAAAAGGATTTTAAATTTTAGAAAAGGAAGTATTTTTCATGGGAATATTCGATGATTTTGAGTACAAAGAGAACTACCAAAATGAAGAAAAAAAGTAATTGAAGTACTTAAAAAGATTTTAAGAGCAATTCATCTAAATAATTATAGAGATATTATGGATTGTGTTGATGGTTCAGAAGTTGATGATGTAAGAGAGTTGCTTGAATATATTGACGATTCATTACAGTTAAACGATTTTGATAAAATTGATGAATATGGTGTAGAATGTAATTTCCATCCGAATTATGAGTATTCTCAACTACAAGTTTATGAATTTAATGATCAAACTGGTTTTGCTGTTGAATATCAGATGACCTCTAATTCTGAATTAGTAGATTTAACCCTACAATTAGAATTTTTATACAATGAGGATGGTTACAAAATAACTTCTATAGATGTAGATCCTGGATAAACTATAGTTAAATATCTTCGTTTATTCCGTGAGGATTGTTTTTTCACTGATGATACAGTGATGACCTGTGCTGTTGCTGAAGCTATCATGAACGGTGGTCAGAAGGATGACTTTATTGATGCCATGAAGAAATATGGCAGAATGTATCCCGATGCTGGTTACGGGGCTAGGTTTAATACATGGATTCAAAGCCAGGATTGTTCCCCTTATAATAGTTTTGGTAATGGCTCTGCCATGCGTGTTTCTCCTTGTGCTTGGATCATGGATTGTGGCTTTTGTGCACGAACAGGTAGCGTGCCTTCTAGTAGAAATCTTGCGAGAATTTCTGCAGGGGTGACTCATAACCATCCAGAGGGTGACAAAGGAGCAATGGCAACTTCTGATGCTATCTTTCTGTGTCGTTATTACTTTGGAGGCTACTGTGGCGATTACGAGCAGCCAATCAATGATAACCTTTCAGAATGTAAGAGACTCATCAGGGAACATATAGAGGAGGAGTATGGGTATAATCTTTCTCAATCACTAGATGAAATCCGTCCTACGTATTGTTTCAATGAAACGTGTCAGGAAACGGTGCCTCAAGCCATCATTGCCTTTCTAGAAAGTATAGATTTTGAAGATGCGATTCGAAATGCGATTTCTCTTGGTGGGGATAGTGATACTCTTGCTGCCATAACCGGGAGTATAGCAGAGGCCGCATATGGTATTCCTGATTGGATTAAGGATAAGACCTATACCTATCTTGACGAGCCCTTAGAGGATGTCCCCAGACGGTGGGAAGAATTCGTTATAATCAAATAATCGTATATATTGGCGTATGCCCATACGTTAACGGGACATGCTGATTGATGTTAACGTTGTAGATTTGAAGGATGGTGGTGATTTTTTGCGACTATACGAAAATAAAGAAGAACTCAAGACTGAAATAAAAAAAACATTTGAGAAATATATTTCAGAATTTGATAATATAACAGAAACCTTAAAAGATAAGAGAGTTGATGAAGTTGATAGAACGCCAGCAGAAAATCTTGCTTATCAAGTGGGATGGACAAGCTTAGTTCTAAAATGGGAAAAAGATGAAAGAAAGGGACTTAGAGTAAAGACACCATCGGATGAATTTAAATGGAATCAACTCGGTGAATTATATCAGTGGTTTACGGACACTTATGCTCATTTATCCTTGCAAGAGTTGAAATTCATATTAAATGAGAATATTAATTGTATCTATGCAATGATTGATACGTTAAGTGAAGAAGAATTGTTTAAACCACATATGAGAAAATGGGCAGATGAAGCGACTAAAACAGCAGTATGGGAAGTATATAAATTTATACATGTGAATACGGTAGCACCTTTTGGATCTTTCAGAACAAAAATCAGAAAATGGAAGAAAATAGTACTATAAATCCCAGTTTATCGAGCTAACCCCTTTTAAAGAGTAAAATGGATTTATAAATTTCTAAAAGCAATAGAAGTAAATCTGTGTGTAACTGCAACGAGTAGGTTGCAGTTTTTTTATTTTGAATAATTAGTTGAAATAATAAGATACTTCATAAGGAAATTTTTAACAAAACGATATTTCTTATAAAGAATGAAAACATTTTGAAACATTTTTGAAATATTTCTGAAAAAAATCATGAAAAAAACCTTGACATTACATTTTTTTATTTTTGATACTATCATTCTGAGTTCGAAGAACAAAAATTCTTTTTGCTTGAGAAGAATAATTAAAAAATTTTAAAAGGAGCTTGTTATGTCATCGTTCAAGAATAATAAAACGATTAAGTATGCCTTGAGAAAAACCTCAGTTGCTTTTGGTTCTGTTGCGGTCGCAACAGTGATTGCTGCTGCAGGTATTGCGACTGTATCTGCCGATGAAACTTCATCAGCAACTACACCGGTTACTTCAATTACAACAGTAGCTGGAGAAGAAACAAAAGAAGTTGCTGTTCCAGAGAAGTTGGAAGAAGCTAAAACTGCTGCCACAAATGAAGGTCTTGAAGTTAAAGAAACAGAGACTAAAAAGCAAGATTCAGAGGAAGCTGCTGCTAAAGATTACGAAAAACAAGTTACTGATATTAATAAAACTGTAGCTGATTATAAAGCTGAAGTAGCATCAAATCAAGAAGCTTACGAAAAAGAAAAAGCTGAAGTTGATGCTAAAAAAATACTGCTGCACAAGCAAATTACGACAAAGAGCTTGCAGTCTACAACGAAAAAAACTTACTGCTTATCAAAAAGGAATTAACGGAAAAAAACATTAGAAAAAAACAGCTGTAGAGAAAAGTAATGAAGAAGCGCGTGTTACTTATGAAAAAAAGCGCTTGAAGAATATAATACAGCTCTTGCAGCATACAATGCATCTGTAAAAAGCAAATCAAGAAGCCACTGAAAGCAATAAATTGGCTCAAGCAGAGTATGAAACTAAATTAGCCGAATACAAAACTAAAAAAGCTGCTTATGATGAAGCTCAGGCTGCTTACTTGATTGAACTCGAAATTTTCAACAAGAAAAAAGCACAATATGATGATGCTAAAGATGCCTTCAATAAGATGGTTACAGAGCGTGGTGGAAATCCTGCAAAATACAAACAAGATTTGACATTCCTCTCTGAAGAACTTGCAGATGGCGAAACAACTAAAATCACACACCAAACATCTGGACTAACAACTTACTTGACAAAAGAAGGTCAATCTCGTATGTACGGTGATGGAAAAGCTACTAAGATGTATGAAACAAAGAATCTTCAAGATTCTGATGTGACAACTACAAATCCATATGCCAATAATGAAATTGAGTGGGGAGTTGTAAAAGTCGGAGACAAATTTGATGTGACATACACAGGACTTACTCAAGCTAAAATTGTAAAAGGTATCGAAGAAAAACGAATTGCAAAAGTTGTTTATAAATACGAAGTGAAGAGCCTTCCATCATCAGATGGAAAAGGAATCGTTCAAATTTATAACGATCCAGCGGTTACAATGACAATTGGTAGCTCAACTGATACTGAAAACCCAGTTACAGTTGGTGTTGACATTGAGTTTTACGATGAAAATGACCAATTGATTGATTTGTCACAACACAATGCAATCCTTGCCCTTAACTCAATTAACCACTGGAATGGTGCATCTTATGTTGAAAATGACAAACCTCGTACTCTAGTTGTTGAAGCTAAAGATAGCGAAGGTAATACAGTTCGTGGAACTTGGGATCCATATTCAGATGGAACTGAACCAAAACTTGATGGTGCAGATGTCGTTGTGAAAAGCGGTAAAGCTGACTTCGGTAGTGCAGAAGTTGATATCAATGCTGACAATCCTTTGAAAATCGTCTCTCAAAAAGCAACATGGGTTGATGATGCCTTTAAAGTAACTGAAGAAACAGTAGTCGATGCTACAACAGTGAACGCATCTGGTGGCGGAAATGGTCACTCAGTTGGTACCGAAGATTACACATTTGGTGATAAATCAGACGTTATCGGTACTTACACTGTTGACGCAACATCAGGCGTTTTGAGATACACACCAAAAATGAAACACCAAAATACTCCTCACGTCGAGTCTGTAAACATTGGTGACAAAGAGTTTATTAAACTTCCAAATTCAAGTGTAGACCAAGATTCATCTACTAAAGAAGTATCTGCTAAAGAACAAAACCAATACATGGATCAAGGGGCAACATTTAATGCAGACTCTTCAAGTGAAACTAAGGGTTGGGATGATCCTAAGAGTCCTTACCTCTACTATGGTGGTGCTGCTGTTATTTTGAAAGATGGTCATCTTGAATTTACAGCTAAAGGTGCTAACGCAACAGACGAAGCAACTCTCTATTGGTTCTCTATCAACTCAAACGTTGCCTTCCCTCAAGATCCAGGTGAAGAGCCAGTTAAACCAACAGAACCAACACCTCCAGTTAAACCTGAAAAACCGGAATTGACAGAAGTACCAACTGTTAAAGAAAAACCAGTTCCACCGACAGAACCAGAATATAAAACTGTACCTGTCTTACCAAGCGAACCAGTTAAACCAGAAGCACCTGAGTTGTTGAAGGATCCTGTTAAGAAAGAAACAGAAAAACCAGTTATTGAATGGCATAAAAATGTTGTGCTTTATCAAGAAAAATGAAAAACCACAACCTAAGCCAGGAGCAAAACCAGAGACTAAGCCAGGGTCAAAATTAGAACCTAAGCAAAAAGATTCAGAATCAGTACTACCAAATACTGGTTCAGCTAGTCAATCATTCATGACTTATTCAGCACTTATTGGTTTAGCTACTGCCGGTTATGCTTTGTCAAGAAAGAAAAAAGCAGACTAGTTTTAGTACTACCCAAAAAGGTTAAACAACTAATTTATCTAGAGGCTTTAGTCCTATATTGCACAGGACTAAAGCCTTTTAATTTTATTAATAGTTTCTTTATTCGTAACCTTATATTATAATTGGAGATGAGAAAGGGGAGACGGTGATGAAGATGTTAGCAATTAATCCTATTTCGGTTAAAAAAAGAATGATAGAATTTCTATTCGATTATCTTTTCATTCTAGCTTATTTACTTATTCTGTTTTTAGGTTCTATGCTTATTTACATCATCTTTTTTAATGGCATCCCAGAGTTTACAGAAATTCAGTCGCAGTGTCTTGTATTTTTGACCTCTGTTTTACCAATCATACTCCTGTTCACATACTTGGATTATAAAAAAAATGGCAGTTTTGGAAAGGCAAAAGCGGGACTGGAACTGGTCTACCAGAAAAAAACAGTGCAGGCAAGCCTGATTAGAAATGTCATCAAATTTTTACCTTGGCAACTCGGTCATATGGGCACGATTCATGGTTTCTATAGTAATTTTGATGGATCATCCATTATCCTCTCTATTTCGGCGACTCTCCTCGCAGCTTCCTTACTGGCAATGACGCTGTTTAGGAAAGATAAGAGGCAACTTGGAGACCTACTAGCCTGTACACAAGTACAACTAAAAGAAGAATAGAATACAGATTATTTATCCTGTCCTCAAAGAAAAAACACATCGTTAGGAGGTATCTATATGAATGAGAGTGTTGAGTTTACGAATCTTTGTATGGTAAAAAATGGCGATAGAGTTCTTGTTATTAATCGCAAAAAAGAGGACTGGCCAGGCATTACCTTTCCGGGTGGTCATGTCGAAGCGGGAGAATCATTTACGGAAGCAGTAATCCGTGAAGTGAAGAAGAAACTGGCTTAAGAATTGCTTCTCCCCAGATTTGTGGAATGAAAGATTGGGTGGAAGATGGGATTCGTTATGTAGTTCTCTTTTATAAGACAGAAAAGTTTGAAGGAGACTTAATATCCTCTGAAGAGGGGGAAGTCTGGTGGGAGGACCTGAAAGAATTGCCAAACAGAAATCTTTCATTAGAAATGGAAGACATGCTTCGTATTTTCCTTGAAGAAGACCTGTCTGAATTCTTCTACTACCAAGATGGAGAAGTCTAGAAGTACGATTTAAAATGAAGACATTGGGTTATTACTTAATAATGAATTGATGAATGATAAATATCTAAGAGAAACTCAATCATACAATTGTTATCAATAAAAACTAATCCTAAAGAAAATCAAATTTCAGGTTTCGTATTAAACCGAATTTAGCAGATAAATATTTCAGGACAGTTTTTCTTGATTCGAGTTAAAACGTATAGTTATACAAGAGGGATTTTTTTGGTGAAAAAAATCCCTCTAATTTTAGCTAAAATTTAAAAATTTTTAAGGGAAATAAAAAAATAGCATAAATATTTGGTATAATTTAGTTTAAAATATTGACTTTAATTGTTAAAAAGTAGTACTATATTTTTTTGAATTATTCTAAATAATTCAACGTATTTAAGAAACGGTGTTGGTTTTTTAAATATGATTATTAAAAAAGTGTAGGAAGAAGGAAATATTTAATGGTGAAAAAGTTTAAAATTAAGCCGTTTTTAATATTTTTTGTCTCGATTCTGACCGTCTTGGGTACATTATTTGCATCAAATAATGTTGCTTTTGCAGATGGGAAAGAATTGACAGGTGTAGTAACTGACATCAGTGTCCTCAATATGTCGGATTCCAAATTGGAACCGAATAGTGATGGTACTTATCAGATTATTACTAATCGTTCAAATCAGTTCTTCGTTCAATTTGACCTGAAAAAATATGATGGCAAATTGGCTAATGGTGATTACTTTGATGTGGATATTCCAACTCCAGTAACCGTCTATAACGGAACAACTGAATTGTATGATAAGGAAACAAAAGTTAATATCGGTACAGTGGTTGTTACTGCTAATGGTGATAACCAAGGCGGTAAGGCTCGTGTTACTTTGAAAAACCTAGATGAGTTTCAAGCCAAAACTGGTGGAGACATCGTCAAGGGTGTGAAAGGTAATTATGCAATTACTTTCCTATTTAAGAGTGACCAAACAGCAACACCGCTTACCTTTGAAAATAAAGGTGTTGGGAAGACCATCACACACACCTTTACTTCTAAGACTGTTGACAGCAAACAAGAAGGTTTCGAAAACTATGCTAAGGTCGGTAACGATGTTGTAAGTAAAGAATGGACTTCAGCTAAGTTAGCAGCTATCGGTTCAGTAGGTAAAGGAGATGTATACTCTCCATGGAGAATTCGTGTTAACACAGGAAGACAAGACTATGGTAAGAACTTAGTTTTGAATGACTTCCTTCCAAATACATCTGAGTTTGCTCCTATCCAGTATATCCCAGAGTCATTGGTCGTTTATTCTTCTGCTACATTGAACGATGGTACTTCTCAAGTTCCTTCTGATGCTAAGAAGATGGTGGAAGGTACTGACTATACTGTAGCTTGGAATGAGAACTATACTCAGTTCAAAATCATCTTTGCTGATGGATCTAAATCGTATTGGGTAGAATACCACACAACAACACCAGGTGATGGAAGAAAAGTTCAAAACGTTATCCAGTTGACTACAGCAGATGGAACTGCACTTACTCAACGTAGTAATCGTACAAATTTAGATTTCAAAGTTGAACGTGTATCTCTTGTAAAAGGACAAATCGAAGCTTCTACAGCATTCAAGATTAAGATCAACAAGACAAATGCCTTCACATTGGTTCCAGTTGCAGGCGCTGTTTATACAGTGAAGTCAGAAGATGGAACTATCACTACAGAATTGACTACAAATGAAAGGTGTAGCAATCTCTGATGAGTTTGATCAAAAATATGTCGGTAAGACATTCATCATCAAAGAGAAAACAGCTCCTGCTGGATATACTCTTGATGAAAAAGAATACAAGGTAACTCTTGGAGCTGAAGGTTCTAAGATCAACCTTCAAGATGAACCAATCGCAGCAGATTTCTCAATTACTGCTAAGAAAGTACTTGCTGGAAATCGTCCAGTAGCCTTAAAAGATGGTGAGTTCAAGTTTGATTTGTACAATGCAAATAACTTGACTACTCCAATTGCTTCAACAACAAACAAAGCAGATGGAAGCATCACATTTGAAGGTTTGAAAGCTAAAGGTCCTGGTACCTACAACTATGTCATCAAAGAAAATACCGAAACGAAAGTTCCAGGAATCACATTTGATGAAAACTCATATGAAGTAACAGTTGTTGTTAAAGCTGAAGGTGGAACACTTAAAGCTGAGGTTACAACTCAAGCACCAACTTTTACAAACACATATGAACCATCACCAGCTCGTGCTACATTCAAAGCAACTAAAAATTTAGTAGGTAAAGAACTTGCTAACGAACAATTTGAGTTTGAATTGAGCGAAGGTGGTAAAGTCATTGCAACGTCTTCAAATGGTAAGACAGTCAATGGTGTTGAAGCAGCAACAAATGAAGTAGTCTTCTCAGTTCTCTATACTGAAGCTGGAGACCACGAATATACAATTACAGAAAAAGCTGGTACAGCAGAAGGAATTACTTACTCTAAGGAAAGCTATACAGTTCATGTTAAAGTTGTAGATAATGGTGAAGGTAAACTCGTAGCGACTGTCACAGAAGCTGACGAAGCTCGTGAGTTTACAAATACCTATAAAGCTACTCCAGCAGAAGCTGTCATTAAAGCAACTAAGGAATTAGTAGGTAAAGAACTTACTAAAGAACAATTCGAATTCGAATTGAGTGAAGGCGGAAACGTCATCGCAACATCATCAAACGGTAAAGAAGTTGAAGGTGTTGACGTAGCGACAAATGAAGTAGCCTTCAAACTTTCATACACTGAACCAGGTGAGCACGAATATGTGTTGACAGAAAAAGCTGGATCAGTAGCAGGAGTTGAATACTCTAAAGCAAGCCACACAATCCATGTCTCAGTAGTAGATAATGGTGAAGGTAAACTTGTAGCGACTGTCACAGAACCAGATTCAACTCGTAAGTTTACAAATACTTATAAAGTTTCTCCAACAGAAGCTGTCATTAAAGCAACTAAAGAATTGGTTGGTAAAGAACTTACTAAAGAACAATTCGAATTCGAATTGAGCGAAGGCGGAAATGTTATTGCAACATCATCAAACGGTAAAGAAGTTGAAGGTGTTGACGTAGCGACAAATGAAGTAGCCTTCAAACTTTCATACACTGAACCAGGTGAACACGAATATGTGTTGACAGAAAAAGCTGGATCAGTAGCAGGAGTTGAATACTCTAAAGCAAGCCACACAATCCATGTCTCAGTAGTAGATAATGGTGAAGGTAAATTAGTTGCTACTGTTAAAGAAGAAGATTCAACTCGTAAGTTTACAAACAAATATAAAGCAACACCAGCAGAAGCTGTTATCAAAGCAACTAAAGAATTAGTTGGTAAAGAACTTGCTAAAGAACAATTTGAGTTTGAATTGAGCGAAGGCGGAAATGTTATTGCAACATCATCAAACGGTAAAGAAGTTGAAGGTGTTGAAGTAGCAACAAATGAAGTAGCCTTCAAACTTTCATACACTGAACCAGGTGAGCATGAATATGTGATTACAGAGAAAGCTGGTTCTGAAGAAGGTGTTACTTATTCAGAAGAAAGCTACACTGTCCATGTTTCAGTAGTAGATAATGGTGAAGGTAAGCTTGTTGCAACTGTTCAAGAAGCAGATTCTCCACGTAAGTTTACAAATACTTATGTAACTACAACTACGACAACAACTACAACAACCACGACTACAACAACTGAGGAACCTACCACAACTACAACTACAACAACTGAGGAACCTACAACAACCACAACTACAACAACTGAGGAACCTACAACAACCACAACTACAACAACTGAGGAACCTACAACAACCACAACTACAACAACTGAGGAACCTACAACAACTACAACTACAACAACTGAGGAACCTACCACAACTACAACTACAACAACTGAGGAACCTACAACAACCACAACTACAACAACTGAGGAACCTACAACAACTACAACCACCACACCAACTCCGGAAAATCCAGATAACCATGGTGAAGGTGGTGGTGAAACAACCACAACAACAACCACAACAACCGAGGAACCTACAACTACAACCACTACAACAACTGAGGAACCTACAACCACAACAACTACTACAGTAAGTGAGGATACAACTACAACAACTACTACAGTAAGTGAGGATACAACTACAACAACTACTACAGTAAGTGAAGATACAACTGTAACAACTCCGGATAAACCAGATAACCATGGTTCAGGTAATGGTGATGGTGGAACCACAACAACTCCAGAGAAAACAACTCCAGCACCAGGAAACCCTGGCGGAAATGGAGATGGTAACGGTGGCGGACGCAAAGTCCTTCTCCCAAGTACAGGTGAAGTCGTAGCAAGCGGATTGATCCTTTCAGGAGCAATTGTTCTTTCAGGAGCAGTGTTGTTGAAACGTAAAATTTCAAATAACTAATATATAACTAACTATAGTGTATTAGCGCATTTGATTTAACAAGAAAGTCTCAAGAATATAATTCTTGAGGCTTTTTTATGCGGATAATACTGTTGTGCTATTAATTTTTCCTTTCAGCTAAGGAAAGGTTATAATTGTACTTTTGATTTCTTATGTGTATAATGTACTATTAGATACAAATAGATAATGAGGGTTCTGAATGGAATTAAAAGATTTTACAGAAAAAGAACAAGAACAAATCAACCAAGGTTTGAGTACAGCTGAGATTTCTGATAAAGAAGCGGCGAAGAAGTTGCTTGCTCTTGTACCGCAAGAATGGATCAAGCGTATTCCTTTCTTTGTCAGAGGGCATGCGACAACAAAGACGATTGAACGTGTGGCTATGCGCTATCCTGAACTCTATGCCGTGGCCAAGCGCCAAGGAGACCTTCCTGAAAAAGAACGGGAAGAATTGCGTGTCATTATGACGGAAGTCTTTGAAGAAAAGATGAACAAACACAAAATTAAATAAGTTTCATTATTCTTTGAAGAGCTGGACAGCTTCCAGCTCTTTTTTGCTACTTATAAAGTTTCCTTAATTCGTAAAAAATAGTTGGAGCTAAGTCAGTTTTAAACTATAATATAGGATAAGGAGATTCGATAGGAAAAAGAAATGAATCATGGTACAAAACATCTTAGTATATAGAAAAGGAACTACTTTATGAAACCATCAAAAAAAATTATTCTCCTTACTAGCTGTGCCTTGGCAATCTTTGCTTTAGCGGCTTGTGGTAGCAACCAAAAGCAATCCAATGAAAAACAGGCAAGCTCCACAGTGCAGCAGTCCCATTCAGACAAGGAGCACTACAAGGGAACCTATAGCAACCTTAATAGCAAGGAAAGCGTCGAAGAAGTGCGGGCTCTCTTATCTGCTTATTTGGATCAGGAAAGTGTAGACAAGTTTCTGGGTCTAGTTACGGACTATGATAGCATTGTCGGCTCGGTCGGTTTGACGGGTAACTTCAGCAAGTTCAAGAAAACAGTCTACAATGTAGAAAAAATTAGTGACTTGTGGACCAAGCAGAAGGGCGATTTTGTCGGGACCAACTGTCGAATCAACAGCTATACCTTGCTAAAGAATCGTATCGAGATTCCAAAGATGAAAGCGGATAGTGAACTCTTGTTCGTGGATAATGATGCCATTGACAAAGGGAAAGTCTTCGATGAGGCAGACAAGGAAGCCTTTAACATTCTCTATTCACGGGTTCCGACAGAAGCTACAACGGATGTCAAAGTCCATGCCAAGAAGATGGAAGAGTATTATGCTCATTTCAAGTTTAATGAAAACGCGCGTATGCTTTCTGTCATCGTTCATGACAATTTAGACGGTAATACCCTTTTTGTTGGTCACGTGGGCGTTTTGGTACCTGCCAAGGAAGGCTATCTCTTTGTCGAAAAACTTACTTTTGAAGAACCATATCAAGCCATCAAGTTTGCGACTAAAGAAGATGTCTACAAATACTTGGAGACCAAATACCAAGATTACACCGGTGAAGGTCTAGCTAAGCCCTTTATCATGGATAATGAAAAATGGGTTGAAACCAAATAGAATTTCCAGCTAGTTAAGTTTGATGGAATTCCAGCTAAGGAAAGGAGCTAAAGATTAGTAAAAAATGGAGCTACTTTGCTCTAGCCCTTATTCTTATTGGTTTTCTATTAGTAGAATCAAGTATGTATTTCCTACCCTACATTGAAGGATTAAAAGATTTAGAACTAGTTGCTTTCGGATTTGGAATTTTTCTTTTAGTGGCTGTCATCATCTTATTAACCAAGACTAAAAAGCATACTGATTAAGGCCGAATCAACAATTGTACTGTGTATTTAGAATTTATGAAGGAAGAAATGGAATGGCAAGTTTAGGATCAGGGCCAGTATTATTAAGTGTTGGTTTTATTGGCTTCTTCAGCATTACGTTATTCGTTCGTCGCTGGTTGGCTAGCCGACGTAGTGGTGGTCCCTTCTTTGCACCCTTCCATATTAACCGAGGCATCTTCTACATTCATGTGCCTTTGTGTTTCAGTCGGCGAATGATCCCACTGAAAGAGATTAAGCAAATTACCTACTTGCTACTCCGTGGTCGCGCTGGTGGTGGGAGTCGCTATGCTTTCTATATCGAACTTAGAACTGGTAAGACTATTCCCTTCTTTTTTGGAAAAAGCAAGCGCAATGAAGAGCTAGTTGAGAAACTCAAGCGAAATGCGGGTAGGTATGGGTTTAAAGTACATGATCCACGTTAGAATACAATTATCAGTAGAGACAGAATTTACGATTTGTTTCCTCTAAAAATGAAAGCGAGTAGTCCTATGAACGATTCTATGAAAGAATATATCCACCTTAAAAAGCAGTTCCAAGAACAAGAGAAGAATTCATCCAGCGTGCTAGCTCTCTATGAATTTGCGGATCGGCTGGCTTTACTGGAAACTCCAGAATCCAAGCAGGTCTTGGTGGATGTTTACCAAGAGTTGGGCTTGTATGCTAGTGGCTTTGCTCTCTTCTCAGAGCTAGTAGACAAGTCTGATCGCAAACAAGTTAAGAAACTTTTCACCTTAGAAAAGATGAGTCTCAGTCATGGAGATCGCTTTGCTCTTCCGCGTCCCTTAACTGAAAAAGAAAAAGAGGCTCATAAAGAGAAAATCAATGAATTGCCCACCTTTCGCTATCATCCGGATCCACTAGCGACGGGTTCCTTTAAGGAAGGGAAGCCTAAGACCTGTCCTTCATGTGGGGAAGACCACACCATCTATTATACGTTGAGACCCTATTGTGTGGAGGAGCTAAGTCATCTCTGTCCGACTTGTATTGCTACTGGTCGTGCTGCCCAGAAGTTTGAAGCAGAGTTTATACAAGATGCTGATTGGCAAGGGGTCATGGATAAGGAAAAAGACCAGGTCCTATTTTGTCAAACTCCAGGCTATAGTAGCTGGCAGGGCGAATATTGGCTCTCCTGTTGCCAAGACTACTGTGCTTATCTGGGGACAGTTGGCACTCGTGAACTGGAAAAAATGGGCATTGCTGAGCAAGTCTTAGCAGAATACGAGGTACGTAATGAATTTCAGGATGTAGCTGAATACTTAGTCAAGGATGGTTCTATGTGTGGCTATCTCTTTCGATGTCTCCATTGTGAACAATACCATCTTTGGGTTGATGCGGATTAGGGGGGACTATCTGATTTATCATCCTGTTACAGAGGTAAAATGAGCAAATTATTTTTTTGAAATCCTGCTAG
>BNJT01000165.1_pt1 | contig 106410 bp, 131 predicted proteins | sample 8540491 | NCBI WGS metagenome assembly BNJT01 (sample SAMD00202455, study PRJDB9452) | human saliva metagenome | host: Homo sapiens
TTATATATAGATCTACAAAAAGGACTTTTATTATCAGCTAGCGCAAATACTAACTTAGTATGCTTAATCTCTAGCCTTTCCCCCACAAAAAAGCTGACATCCTGAGATGTCAGCTTGATACTTTATTTTTCTAGCAAGAGTTTGCGAGTCAGGAAGTTGAAGACCATGACAATAGCTGTCACCGCCACCTTAGCTGGCATGACCGGCCAATGCATGGCATCGACTGCCACCCACATGAGTCCAGCTGTAAGAGCTAAACCCAGTAAGCTTAAGATTAGAAAGAGCAAAAACTCTTGATGTTTTTGTTCCGGGCTAAACTTGCTTTCGAAGGTGAAACGCATGCTTGCCCAGTAATTGAAGATGGTAGCTAGGACAAAGGCGATGAGGACTGCTAACTGATAATGCCAGCCCAGGATACCATTGAGACCATAGACGATAGCAAAGTCAATGAGTGTTGAGAGGCCACCGACCACCAAAAAGCTCAAAATTTGAGTCGATAATCTGGTTTTCACTATTTAGCCTCAATCTTGACCTCTAAGAAATGGTCATTGTATTCAACAAGTTTGGCTTGCCCCAAGCCCTTATATACTTCTAAGCGAGCAATGAGCTCATCGTCAGGGTAGAAAGCCGTGTCTTGCGTTACATCTTCAGGTAACTGCTCCATCGCAGTCTTGTTGGGAGTTGCGTAACCAATATACTCGGCATTACGTGCTGCCACATCGGGGCGCAAGAGGAAGTTAATCAAGGCATAGGCACCTTCTACATTGCGCGCTGTTTTAGGAATAACAATATTATCAAACCAGATGTTGGAACCTTCCTTAGGTACTGTATAGGCTAGCTTAGGATTACGTTCCAAGGCAGTCTTGGCTTCCCCCGAAAAGGTAATACCGACGCCCGCTTCACCTTGAGATAAATACATTTTAATTTCATCCGACACCATAGCCCGGATGTTCGGCATTAATTGCTTGAGCTTAACTGTCGCCAACTCAAGCGCTAAATCATCCGTTTCATTGAGGGAGTAGCCCAAGGATTGGAGGCCTATCCCCATTACCTCACGCGCGCCATCATAAATCAGAATGTCATTACGCAATTCTGGTCGCCAGAGATCATTCCATGACTGGAAGTCTTCTTCGCTGTATTTGCTGGTGTCATACACAATCCCAAGGGTGCCCCAGAAGTAAGGAACAGAATACTTGTTATCCGGGTCGAAGTCTAGGTTCAAGAAACGTTGATCCAGAGTGCTGTAGGTTGCTTAGCTTACTGTGATCCAAAGGCAAGACCATGCCGTCCTTTCATCATTTCCTGAATCATGTACTCACTAGGAACCGTGATATCATAAGGTGTCCCACCTTGACGGATTTTAGCCATCATGGCCTCGTTAGAATCGAAGGTCTCATAGATGACCTTGTAGCCTGTCTCAGCCTCAAATTCCTTGAGTAGTTCTGGGTCGATATAATCGCCCCAGTTATAGAAGTTAATAACCTTTGTCACCAGTATAGCCCTTCTGCATGTTCCAACTGATAGCGAACACCGAAGAGGACAGCACTAATAGCCAGAATCGCTAGAATCCCTTGAACAATCTTACGCACGTCGACGGCCTCCCTTCTGTGCCTTAGCCATACGATTGAGTCGGCGTTGTTCCCCTGTTTGGATGAAGTAATAACCGATTACCAAAATCAAACTCATGATAAACATCAAAGTAGAGATAGCGTTGATTTCAAGGCTAATACCGCGACGTGCACGCGAGTAGATTTCAACTGATAAGGTTGAGAAACCATTCCCTGCCAAGAAGAAGGTGACTGCAAAGTCATCGAGAGAATAGGTAAAGGCCATAAAGAAACCGGCCATAATCCCTGACGCGATGCTTGGCAAGACTACTCGAGTCAAGACTTGGAAGTAGTTAGCCCCTAAGTCCTGAGCAGCGGTCACCATGGTATCATTCATTTCATAGAGACGCGGTAGTACCATTAGGACTACAATTGGGACGTTGAAGGCAATGTGAGCCAAAAGAACACTGAAGAAACCTAATTGAATGGCCAAGAGACTGAAGAGAATGAGGAAACTTGCCCCAATCATAACGTCAGGCGTTACCATCAGAATATTGTTAAGGTTCAGTACTAACTGACGTTTGGATTTCTGTCTCAAATAGTAAATCATGATTGCCCCTAAAGTCCCAATGGCGGTTGCCAACAAGGCTGATAAGAGGGCTAAATGAAGGTGTTGAGGATAAAAATCATAAGACGGGTATCGCCAAAGACCTTGGTATAGTGGTCTAAAGTAAAGCCAGTAAAACTATTCATATCCCCTCCTGCATTAAAGGAGTAGAAAATCAAATAGAAAATTGGCAAGTAGAGAACGGCGAACATAAACCAGAGATATAGGTTAGAAAACTTAAAAATCTTATTCATGAGTCATAGCCCCCTTATCCTTACGGTCGCGGGTTAAGTACATGACTAGCACCATGAGCACCATGAGGACGACCCCAATGGTGGAACCCATGCCTCGGTTCTGAGTGACCATGAAGTGTTGTTCAACGGCTGTCCCCAAGGTAATGACCCGGTTCCCACCAATGAGACGAGTCAACATGAAGAGGGACAAGGACGGAATAAAGACCGCCTGAATCCCTGAACGCACGCCGGGCATAGACAGTGGGAAGACAACGCGACGAAGGGTCGCCCATTTTGAGGCCCCTAAGTCTGAAGATGCTTCCATCAAGGAATGTGGAATCTCCGTAATAGAGTTATAAATAGGCATAATCATAAATGGCAATTCGATATAACCAGCTACCAAGAGAAAGGCCGCATCGGTAAAGAGTAACTGCTTAGTCCAATCCCCATAAAGGTCAGGAATTGGTTGACTGAGCCAGTCTGACTCAAGAGGCCGATGAAGGCATAAGCCTTAAGCAAGAGGTTAATCCAGGTTGGCAGCAAGACCAAAAGCATCCAGAGCTGACGGTGCTTTGTTTTGCTAAGCAGATAGGCCATAGGATAGCTAAGAGCTAGCGTAATGATGGTCAAGAGCCCAGCATAGATAAAGGAGTTCATAGTCATCTTGATATAGTTAATAGAAGAAAAATACTCAGCATAGTTGGCCAAGGTAAAGTTCCCATGAATATCAAAGAAGGAAGAACCCAAAACTAAGACCAAGGGTAAAATAACGAAGAGACCTAGCCAGAGATAATAAGGAATAGCATAGAGATGGTTATACTTGCGGTTCATAGGCCCCCTCCTAGTCTTCGTACTGTTCTAGGCGGGCATCGAAATCTTCTTCCGACTCATTGAAGCGCATTACGTGGATGGCATCTGGTTCAAAGAAGAGACCTACTTTGGACCCAGCGCTTACCTTCTTAGTGGTATGAATCATCCACTCGTTGCCATCTTCGTCATAGGCGATGACTTCGTTGAAGACGCCACGGAAAGCATGGTATCGACGGTCGCAATCAGCTTGCCCTTTTCAGGCGTGGTTACGTCGATATCTTCGGGACGGATAACAATCTCAACCATTTCACCAGCTGGAATACCCGCATCCTCACAGTCAAAGACCTTACCAACAAATTCTACGCGGTAATCTTCAATCATACGAGCATCCACAATGTTAGATTCACCGATAAAGTCGGCAACATAGTGGTTAATTGGCTCATCGTAAATGTCTACTGGGGTCCCTGATTGGATAATTTCCCCGTTATTCATGACAAAAATCCAGTCGGACATGGCAAGCGCTTCTTCCTGGTCATGAGTGACGAAGACGAAGGTAATGCCTAGTCGACGTTGCAGTTCACGCAATTCGTACTGCATATCGGTACGCAACTTCAAGTCCAAAGCTGATAGAGGCTCATCTAGCAAGAGCACTTCTGGCTCATTTACCAAGGCACGGGCGATAGCCACACGTTGGCGCTGACCCCCAGACATTTCAGAGATTGCACGATTCTCATAACCTGAGAGTCGGACCATCTTGAGGGCTTCCGTTACCTTTTCCTTAATTGTTGCCTTATCTACCTTTTTAACAGATAGACCGAAGGCAATATTGTCGTAAACATTCATATGAGGGAAGAGGGCATAGTCTTGAAAGACTGTATTGACCTTCCGTTGATTGGCAGGCACGTCTGTGACCGGCTCACCATCCAAATAAACCTGACCACTAGTGGCCGAAGAAAAGCCTGCGATAATTCGTAAGATAGTTGTCTTACCGCAGCCAGAGGGACCTAATAAGGTATAGAACTTGCCTTTTTCAAGCTCCATATCAATCGACTTTAAGACTTGCTGGTCATCATAAGACTTAGTAACGCCTTTGAGAACCACGCTGTGTTGCGTTTTATTCATTACATTGCTCCTGTTGCCCCCATAGGGGTTATTTTTTCGACAATTATTGACTCCTTTTGGGTAGTTTTTTTGCCATGAGGGGACCCCTCACTGAGTTTGATTATAGCAGTTATGGTAGGGAATTACAATGTAAAAAACTGAGACTAAACTCAGCCCGAAAAAGAAAAAAACTCGCCTATCAAAAGGCGAGTGCAATGGGGGTATAGGGACTCGAACCCTAGACCCAATGATTAAGAGTCATTTGCTCTACCAACTGAGCTATACCCCCGTAAAGCTTAAATAGCTTACTTCATTATCTTACACCTGTTTTCAGCAAATTTCAAGTCCTAAAGTCAAGAAAATACGGAAAAATTCTCTAGCTTTTCCCTAACCTATACGCAGCTACCTAGATACAAAATAGCGCCTGCCCTAATGGGCAAGCGCTGCTTGAAATTATTTTTTGAGATTCTTAGAATTGGTCATGATGGCATCAACCAGGCCATATTTAACCGCCTCTTCAGCTGACATGTAGTTGTCGCGATCTGTATCGCGGGCAATAACCTTAAGGGTTTGACCAGTACGTTCGGCCAAAATCTTGTTAAGCGTATCGCGAGTCTTCAAAATATGCTTTGCGGCAATTTCAATTTCGGTCGCTTGACCTTGGGCTCCACCCAAAGGTTGGTGAATCATCACTTCTGCGTTAGGTAAGGCATAGCGTTTGCCCTTTTCCCCTGCCGCTAGAAGGAAAGCCCCCATAGAAGCCGCCATCCCGATTACGATAGTTTGTACATCGGCATTGATGAAGTTCATAGTATCGAAGATAGCTAAACCGGCAGAGACACTCCCACCTGGTGAATTAATATAGAGATAAATGTCCTTGTCAGGATCTTGGGCATCCAAGAATAAGAGTTGGGCAATTACACTGTTAGCCACCGCATCATCAATAGGACCGGATAACATGACAATACGGTCTTTTAAGAGTCGTGAATAAATATCGTAGGCGCGTTCGCCACGTGACGATTGTTCAATGACTGTAGGAATTAAGTTCATTCCCTTTCCTCCTTCGGATTCGGCTCTGAGCCGATTACTACTGTCTCAGTATACCCTTTTGGTCAATAAAGGTCAAGCAGGATGCTCCTACATCAGCTCTGCTAGGCAAGCGACAAGGGCAAAAGAAAAAAGCCATCCGATTGGATGACTTCCTCATCATTACTATAATTAAGCTTCCTTGGCTACGACTTGTTTGCCGTCGTAGTAACCACAGTTTGAGCATACACGGTGACTTAAACGTAATTCACCACACTCAGGACAAGGGTTCATTCCTGGAACAACTAATTTGAAATGGGTACGACGTCTGTTTTTACGTGCTTTTGAAGTTCTTCTCTTTGGTACTGCCATGGTTTACACCTCCTGAAAAATTTGTGGAATGAATAAGATTACTCATCCGCATTGGCTTCGTTTAATAGAGCTCTTAGATTAGCAAAGCGTGGGTCCCCTGCTTCCGATGACTGACGTTCTAGACTTGCTAGATAATCCGTCTCCGTCAACACAGCCCAATCCTTGCCACTTGGTAATGCAGCCGTCTCTTCCTCTTCACCAACGACACGCATTGGGAGATTCAATAGTAAGGCATCGATGACTGCTAACTCGAGGTCGATATAATCGTGTTCGAGCACAATTGTCGTCTCCTCGTACTCATCGGCATTCGCATCATATTCCGGCATCACATAGCGTTCGTCAATCGGAACTTGTAAATGAACCGGTACAGGTTCTAAGCTGCGAGTTGATGGCAATGTCATCACTGTACTTGCGGTACAATGCAAGAATATTTCCTGTCCATGAGCAACGAAATAACCTGTTACTTGAACGGGAGTTAAATGGAGAATTGACGGTTCCATCGCTTGCACCTTGGCCGCCACATCCAATTCGACATCGAAGTGGAGTAGCTCTTCCTTGTGGTCGCGAATTTTACGTAAGGTCCATTTCATCTAATATCACCTCTAAAACGACTCTTGTATTATACTTAAATTTTAGGGTCCTGTCAATCGTTTCTGGCCCCTTTTCAGCCTAGCTTTCTAATTTTTTTGTCAAAGAAAGCTGAGAACTTGTTTAGGTTGGACTTGTGACTGAATCTGTCCTCCCGGGCGTAACTGGTAGATGGCGTCCGCAGCTAAATTCCAGCCATAATCCTTCTCATAAGCAGGTTTATATTGGCTAAAGACACTTAAATCCTCTCGCTTACGCCAGGCCCCTAGCCAAGGTCGCCCCGCTTGAGAGGCATCTAGCAATCTGAAGGCTTGGGGTGTCGTTTCCTGGTTAAAGGCAGTCACTGCCGTCTGAGGAATTTGCAAGAGAATGGCCATGGCCACTCGCTGAATGGCAGCTTGAGTCCAACGCTTGGAAATCATGGCTTGACGCCAGTCCTCCCATTTCTCCTTAATCTCAGCTTGAGACTTAAGGCGATTGGCTAAACCTTCTTTGACACCGGCTATTTGCTCTAGAGAAGCCAGAGGTTGGGTCAGTAACTGATAGCGCAGGTAAGGCCAGTAGGCTGACCAAGGTGCATCCAGTTCAGGACTAAGTTGGCCCTGGAGGCCAGCTGCTAAATCTGCCGTTATTTCCTGGCCCTGGCGAAAGGCTTGGCGAATAGCAGACCCACTCAGAATAGGCTGGCCCATCCTCAGTTTCCTGCAAGCGAGGCAGGCTCAGCACCTGACAATCAGGGCGCTAGTTGAGCGAGTGTCTTAAGATACTGAAGCCCCAGCTGGTGATTGGCCTGCCAAGGCGCTAGATCCGACCAATCAGCCAGAGACTGAATAGCCACTTGATAGGCTGCTGGGTAGGCTAACCCAGTCTTGAGCGCATCTTGAATGCCCTTGTCGATATGAGCCTGATGCTGAGCTTCCCAAGCTAAGAAGTCCTTAAGCTGAGCAATCTGGGCACTTTCTGTTCCAAAGACAATCCGCTCCACACCTAACTTGGCTAAGATAGCCATCCCATGTCGACCAAAGTAATCCGCTGACTGCAAACTTGCTAGGGTCGGCAATTCAATCACTAAATCAGCCCCTGCGGCTACTGCAGCCTGAGCCCGATGCCATTTGTCTATGATGGCAAACTCGCCACGTTGGACCACATTGCCGCTCATCAAAACCAGAATCTGGTCCTGGGGAAAGTGTCGCTTGACCCAGTCCAGTTGGTAGGCATGCCCCCGATGTAGGGGATTATACTCCGCCAAAATTCCTATCAGGGCCATGGTCTAGCCTCCTTTCCTGACTCTTTACTTACTAGCGCGGAAGAACCAACGGTCAGCCGTCTGCCCTTCCTGATAATAGGCCTGGCCGAAGTCCACTAGTACTTCTACCTGGCTAAAGCCAGCTTCTCTCAGCGCTGACTGGTACCAAGCTAAGGGATAGGTTCTTTCTTCTAAGTTGACGTCTGTCCTTTGATAATGGCTCCCGACTTGTTCAAAAGACCGTCAGATAGTGTTGGACACTTAATTGATCCAAGTCCGACTCACTATCCCACAACTAAGGCATAGCGGTCGTCACTATCAAAGTAAGAAAAACCATCAAAATTCTCAATTTGTTGCGGCGTCCAAACGTCAAACAAAAGTTGCCCCCCTGGAGCCAATCGCTCATATAGCTCTTTCAAGGCTCTAGCCACCTGGTCAGGACCGGCCAAAAAACAAAGAGAGTCCGCATAACATGTGATGAGATCATAATCTTGGTCTAAGGCACTCAAGTCCAAAAGATCTGCTACCAGATAGGCAGAATTCTCACTGTTGCCTGGCTCTTCCTGGGCTACCTTAATCATGGCCGGGTCGTAGTCAAAGCCTAGGATTTGGCCACAGAAAGGGGCCAAAAGCTGAGTGAACCAGCCCGTCCCACAGGCGGCATCTAAGACCTTGCCTGGTGCTTGATCCCGGCTAGTCAAAGTAAAGTCTAACCAGCGCTCATAGATTTCTAAATCATTGAAGTGGTCATAGACATGCGCTATTTGACTGAAGTTACCGGCGCTCATTGAGCACTAACCCAGGCGCTGACATCCACTAATGGCGCGTCACGCCATAATTTTTCTAAATTGTAGTGGTCGCGTTCAGTGTAATGGAAGACATGGATAATAACTTCTACTAAGTCAATCAGAACCCACTTACCACCGTCTTTACCTTCGACGTTCTTGACTTCAAGGCCTTCCTTGTGGGCTGCCTCTACGACGGAGTCTACAATGGCATCCAATTGTTTATCGTTACGGGCATGTGTGACTACAAAGTAGTCAGCGATAGGGGTTACATTGCGCACATCTAAGGCCACAATGTCTTGGGCTAAACGGTCATCGGCTGCCCGGACGGCTAATTCTAAAATTTCTAAAGCTGTTTTTGTCATAGGTTCCTCCTAAATTCCCTCTTGGCACCAGCGGTTGTAGATTTCTACCGCTCCATCAAAGAGAGTTTTTTCCTTTTCAATTAAATAAGTTAATGTGCGTTTCATTTTGTACCAGCATGCCACGTTCAAATCAGTTGCAGCAAGTTCCCGAGCTACTTCAACTCCTGGAAAATCGCGGCCTGGTTCCATGTAGTCAGCTAGATAAAGAATCTTGCCGATTAAATCAAATTGATACCAGCCCACAGTGTGGCCAGCCACCGCTTCTAGGATGCGACGGTCAGTCACACCATAGCAGTCCATAAGGATTTGAGCTGCGGCAGGACCATGCAGAATGTTGCTGCCCTCTTGACTTAAATCCACTTGCGGCCAAAAAGTCTGAGCCAGAACACGCGCCTGCTCCACGTCCAAGTCTTTGGCATAGTCATGAGCTAAAGCTGCAATGCTGACCGCTTCGACATCCGCTCCATAGCGTTCAGCCAATTCAATAGCCGTCTGCTCCACCCTCAGAACGTGCTGATAACGTTTGGGCTTGATACGTTGAGCCAAATCATCCAAGAAGGCCTGACGATTGGTATTCCAATAAGTCATGTCTGCCTCCCCCTATGCTCGACCAAAGGCCGTTTTGTAGAGCCCTTGCGCATCAATGTAAGCAGCCACCGCCTCAGGCACCTGATAGCGAATGCTTTGATCACAGAAGACCCGCAAACGAATATCGGTTGAACTGACTGGCAAGGTTGGGGCTTCTACCCAATCAACCGGCCACTCGGTCTCGGGCATAGGCGTCCCGACTGGCTTTTGCGCCACAAATTGGACTAGCTCAGCCAATTGCTCAATCTGATGCCATTTATGTAATTTCTGGGCTCGATCTGCTCCCATCAGGTAATAGAACTGAGCGTCTGGGAAGAGGCGACGGAAATAACGCATGCTATCGACTGTAAATAACTTATCCCCGTGCAAAAGTTCATAAGGCTGAATTTTGAAGAAGGGATTATCCTGAATGGCCAGTTGTACCATCTTGAGCCGATGAATGACGGGCACATCTGTCCCCTCTTGCTCGTAGTGACGCTTGGCTACCGGCATGAAACCAGACTTCGTCTAATTCCAATTCCTTCCCCACCTGCTCAGCTAGTAGCAAATGGCCCAAATGTGGTGGGTTAAAGGCTCCACCCAGTATGCCAATGCGTTTAGGCCCCTGAACCTGCACTTCTTGAGCCAGGCTAGTCAAGGTCTTGCCTAGGGTTTCCGTTTGTGTCATCATGCGATCACCTCTTTGAATGATTGGCTTAAGTCAGCCCAAGCATGGGCATGGTCTTACTTGATTTTCTTAAGATTAGCAGATAATTTCTGATACTTTGGCAATATGAGAAGGTCGGTAGAGCACGCCTGTGTGGCCAATAACCTGAACCACATAGGCATCAAGGGCATAGGCAATCTCTGCCGTTACTTCCCGAATTTCTTCTTCGCTATTCTGCAGGACCTTAAACTTAATTAGTTCCCGCTTTGTCAAGGCCTGATCCACCTGATCAAGGAAAGTTTGGCCTAGACCTTCTTTGCCCATCTGAAAAATTGGTTTTTCGTGATGAGCAATCTTTTTTAAGATGGTTAACTTGTTTCTTGTTAAGTGATGTCACTTGCTTGTTCCTCTTGTCTTTCTTAAATAATAGCGTCTCGAACGGTCACTGCTACCCCTTTGGGTACCCAAACCGTCACACGGACAGGCCGATTCACACTGAACCACCCTAGACCTGAGATGGCCACATCTTGGTCTTGACTGAGGCTTAATTCCTTAGCCACTAGGTCAGGGAAATCAGCAGCTTCTTCTTCGCTAGGTGGGCTTAGTAAGCCACCTTTGTGTTGGGCATAGAAGGCATCTGCCTTGTCCAACTTGGTACGGTGTAGGTAGCAGTCCTTAGAGACATAATAGGTAAAGGAGGTCCGTTCCCCTTTTTCAAAATCAACTCGTCCAACACCCGCTAAGAAAAATGGTCTGACCCGCATTAAGCTGGAAAGTCATAGGTTTGAAAGGCTTGCTTGGCAAAAGCTTACGCATGGCCTCCCGAGACAGATAATGGGCTAGTTGGGTCCGGTGGATAATACCCTGGCGTATCAATAATAGCGTGATCAGGCGTCAAGGGAATATGAATCATATCCAAAGTCGTACCTGGATGATTGGAGGTCGTTATAATCTGCCCCTCTCCCACCATAATGGGCTAGAAGCTGATTAATCAGCGTAGACTTACCCACATTGGTAACACCCACGATATAAATATTACGGTCATGGATATTGGCTTCAATCAATTCCAGCAGTTCGGTTAGGGTATGGCCCTTATGGGCGCTCCCAAGGATAATATCTTGTGGAAAGAGCCCATTGTCAGCCAAAATGCCTTTGAGCCAATGCTTAACGCGATTCTGACGAGTCACCTTAGGGAGTAAGTCGAATTTATTCCCGAAAACCACGAAAGGTTGGTTGCCAATAAAACGAGCCAAGCCATGGATTAGACTGCCTTCGACATCGAAGATATCTAAGACATTGATAATCAAGGCATCATCATGGGCAATTTCGCTGAGCTTGTCTAGGAAGACTTGGTCAGGAATTTGCAGGTCTTGTAATTCATTGTAGTGGCGCAACTTAAAGCAACGTTGGCAGTAAAACTGCCCTTTTTCTAAGCCCTTAGCTAAGGCAGACGCTGGTAAATAACCAGCCTGTTCAGAATCCTGACTCTGAATGGTCGCCCCACAGCCAATACATTGGTAGTGTTCCTCAGTCAAGTTGATCCCCCAGTCCCCTTTGCGTTTAATGCCAACTAACTTAAGCGCAAGTCGTTCAATAGCCCGGTTGGCCCAAGTATAGAAGTTGTCGTTGCGAGCGATTGGCTTGACCAAGATGCTAGCCATTTTAGCTCGGTTAGCCCCAATAATATCGGTCATGATTTGGTCGCCAATCATAATAGTATTAGCCTGACTAGTACCCAAGGCATCCAAAGCCAGCTGAAAATTCTTACGGCGAGGTTTGAGTGCGCCGGCCTTGTAGGGAATGCCTAGTGGCTCAGCGACTTTAGCAACTCGCTCCACCTTATTGTTGGATAAGATATAAATCTTAACACCGGCTTGCGTCATGCGGCTAATCCAGTCTGCCATTTCTTCTGTATAGTTCATGTTATTCCAAGCAATGACGGTATTATCTAGGTCAATAATAGCCGCCTCATAGCCCCGCTTGAGCAGGTCTTGGGGCTGGATATCATAGACCGAGTTAATGGTCCAACTTGGCGTTATGTAGCGTTTCATTCACACATTACTCCTTTAAAGTCTATCACTTCCATTATAGCATAAGAAAACCCGCTCGTCCTTGATTTCGTCGGCTTTAATCAAACCTTAAGCTTCTGCTTGAGGCTAGCAGCAAATTAAAAGAGGCTAGGAGCCATGGTCCCTAACCTCTTTGTCTCATTTATTAACCTAACATCTCGAAAATTTCGATTGCTACTAGGTCGATGTCATCGTATTGGAAGACAGACCCAGATTGGTGGTCAGTCAGTTCAAAGGTGTCGCTTTCTTTTACATAAGCCACTTGGCATTTTTCCACGCCTTCAATCTCGAAGCGGCGTACTTCTACGTCACTTTCGGTATGGGTCATAGCTTCTAAACGTTGGATAATCCCATTTAATACTGAACTTTTCATAGTTTCACTCCATTCTTAACTCTGCTGCCCATTGCGCTACGATTTCTCGCCATGAGGCAAAGTCTGGACAACATTCCTCAAACTACAATGTTATCATATCTTACTTTCAAGCTAGACGCAAGTTTCTCACTCAGATTGCCACCATAATTTGATGAGTGCCTGAGTCCCATCCTCTTCATGACCTGCTGCACAGAGTTTATCATAGAGTTGCCAAGCCAGACTGGTAGCTGGTAAATCCAAGCCCATAGCTTCTGCTTCTGCTAAGGCTATTCCTAAATCTTTTTTGAAATGCTTAGCGAAGAAGCCTGGTGAATAGTCTTGTCGCAAAATACGCGGAGCGTAGTTGGCCATGGACCAGTTGGATGCACTGCCTGCCCCAACAGTCTCTAAGACAGAATCAAGGCTTAAGCCCGCCGCCTTAGCATAGACCAACATCTCAGTCAGCCCCGTCATGGTCCCAGCAATCATAATCTGATTGGCCATCTTAGTGTGTTGACCAGCACCGGGACCACCTTGGCGCTTAATGGTCTTACCCATCACTTCCAAGTAAGGTAAAACACGCTCATAGCTCGCCTTGGTTCCGCCTACCATAATGGTCAAGCGCGCCTCTCTAGCTCCCAAATCGCCACCTGATACTGGCGCATCTAAGGCTTCAATACCCAGTTCTTGGGCTTTCTCAGCAATTTTAACCGCTAGTTGAGGGGTAGAGGTCGTCATATCCACGAAACAACTACCCGGATGGGCACCGGCAAAGAGGCCCTCTGGAGCAAAATAGGTGCTCTCAACATCCTGAGGATAGCCTACAATCGTAAAAACTAGGTCACAAGCCTGGGCTAGCTCTTTGGGCGTATCCGCCCATCGGGCACCCGCCTGCAACAAGGGCTCCGCCTTAGCTTTTGTCCGTGTATATAGGAATAGCTGATAACCTGCGCCCATCAAGTGACGCGCCATCGCAGCCCCCATAACACCTAAGCCAATAAATCCAACGCTTGCCATCTGCTTAACCTCCCATCAGCTGCTTGTAGCGATACTTAACGCCGGCCACAACTTTGTTTAGGCCACTACTCCGCTTACGACGTTTGTTTTGCTTAATCACTTCCTCATAGAAGTCTGCTACTTGCTGTTCAAAATGCTCGAGCGACAGCGGATAAAGCAATTGGCGGTCAATATTTGGCCGGAAACCGGCCTCCATCTTAGCCAAATAATCTAAGATGGCTCGATCAAAATCTTCAAAATCTTCGAACAAGGCGCCAAAATTCTCGTTAGTCATAATTCCAGCCAAGTAATCATTGCGCTTGGCTATAATCGGTAGACGGTTGGCAAAAGCCTCCAAATAGGTCAAACCTTGTGACTCTGACATGCTGGCATTGATATAGAGGTCCGCCATTTGGTAATAAGCAGAGACTTGGCTGTGTTCTACCTCACCAACAAAGATAGGCTTAATACCTAAATCCTTTGCCTGTTGCTCCAAGACCGGGCGTTCTGGTCCCTCACCAACAATGACTAATTTTGCTTGCGGCAACTTATCTAGGACTCTTGGGTAGACTTCCAAGACTGCCGCGATATTTTTTTCCTTGGACAAACGAGAGAGAGATAGAAGTACGATATCATCTTGACTCAAACCTAGCTTCTGGCGCAAGCTATCACGGCCTTCCGGATTGTAATCTGGAATCTCAACCCCCGTCGGAATGACCCGGATAGGCGCCTTAATGCCATAAGACGTCAGGGTGTCCTTGGTCATGAGGCTAGGGGCAATCACCCCATTCCCTTGGTCACAGAAAACCTTGGATAAGACCTTAACTGTGCCAGGGCGGATCAACTTGCCGTTGAGAATGTAGTGAGTATAGTTTTCATACATGGTATGGTAGGTATGGATAGTCGGAATTTTGAGTCGGCTTGCCACATAACGGCCCGCTAAACCCAGGCTGAATTCCGTATGGGTATGGACCAAGTCCAATTGATAATTACGGGCAATCTTAAGGCAGCGCTCGAAACCTGAATAGGCCACCCGCCGATCCTCAAAACTTACAAAAGGCACGCTAGGCAGACGCACAACGCCTGGTTCTGGCCTCGCATTGGGATCAGTTGTAGTGAAGATAATGACTTCATGTCCTTGGCGAACCAACTCATCCCTTAGGAGTTTGACTGAAGTCGATACCCCACTCACTTGCGGAAAATAGGTATCCGTAAAAAAGCCAATATTCATTCGATGTTTCACCTACTTTGCTAATGTCTACTCTTATTATAAAGAATTTTGAACTAGAATTAAACCCTAATCCCTTGTTACAGGACTAGCAGTCTGGTTTTAGGCCCCTCCGGCAGGATTTTTAGGTAGAAATCATGTGATTGATTTTGAGCATAATAGAGACTAGGCACTTGGATTTGAGCCACTTCCTGCCCTGATTCAAAGCTTACCTGGTATTGGGCGTCCTCATAAACGCGTCCATGTACACCAGTCCCAGGTTCAGTGGCGAGTTTAACCTTAAGTACCTGACTCAAATCCCCCTGTCGAAGCAAGGTCACGGTCAAAGGTTGACCCTTAACTCCCTCATAGCAAGCTTGCTCAAAAGCCACTTCACTCGATGCTCGCTGAGTCTTGGCTTGATCTGGCCAACGGTAGACTGCCAGACCACTCAGGATTGGTGCGGCTTGCGCCTGATCAAGTACCAGTCGTAGACGCTGAGTCTGAACTAGCGGCCCTTTAACCAGTCGACGATAGCCTAGGGTCTGACCTTGTGCAAATGGTTGCCACTGGCCTGTTTGATCTAAGTAGTCGATGTGAAAGGCCGACACCCGTTGACCATACTGAATGGCTTCTTGAATTTGGACTAGGTCCAAGCTAGCAAGCTGAGGTAGGACCAACTCTAGCACGTTATCATGGCAAACAGAAGCCTGCCAAAGACCCGATTGATCTAGTAATTGATTCTGCGACTGTCCATTGCTATCTAGGACTTGGCCACCTGCTAAGTAATTAGTCTCATAAAGGGCCTGCCGCGCAATCTGGAAATCTCGTAGAACCTTAATATCTGCCTCTGCAAACTGACCTCGCTGATCAGGTGGAATATTAAGTAGCAGTGGGCTCCCTTTGCCAACTGAATGAAGGTAAATATCCATCAGTTCAGCCACTGACTTTGGCTGCTGATTATCATGATAGAACCAGCCTGGGCGGATGGAAACATCGACCTCAGCCAAGGAGTAGAGATCACCTTCAGGATCCCCATGATTGAGGTAATCAACATCCCCCTGCCGTAGACGGTCAGCCTTGACCTTCTGCCAGAGTGGGTCACCACCATAGCCTCGTTCGTTCCCTACCCAGCGCAGAGCAGTCGGTTCTGTTGAGAAAGATTGCGACAGGATAACCTTGCAATTCAATATAGTCGAACCAACGCTTGAAATCATAAGTCACGGCCTGGGCCCCTTCGCCACGCGCGCCATCTAACCAGACTTCAACAAAGCGCCCTTTGATAGCCGTAAGCTGGATTCTCAAACAGCTCTTGCAATTGCTTAAAGTAATAGTCGTTATAGGCCTCCTGGCGGTCAACATGATAATCAGGATGGTGGGCATCCCAAGGCGATAGATAGAAGCCAAGGGGCAAACTCATAGCGATTGGCTGCAGCTGACACCTCAGCCAAGACATCCCCCTGTCCTTGTCGCCAGGGACTAGCTTTGACACTGTGGTCCGTATAGGCAGAAGGATAGAGAACAAAACCATCGTGATGCTTGAGCACCAGAATAAGACGTTTGAAGCCTGTTTCCTTGAGCACGCGAACCCATTGGTCAGCATCAAAATCACTAGGATTAAAGTCTTCTGGTGACTCTGTCCCGGTCCCCCACTCCCGGTCATTGAAAGTATTGGGACCGAAGTGAATAAAGGCTGCTAATTCATCTTGATGATAGGCCCATTGGGCGGGACTTGGAACTGGTCCATGAGGGATAATGGACTTTATGTGTTGCTGGCATAAATATCTCCTTTTAGCCGGGATACACCCTGCATTTGCAAACTCTTTCTTTCTTATTTTAACCGCATTTCTCTTTCCATGACAAGATAGAGCCAAGTCAATCTAAATCAAGACAGGTAAAAATAGATTCCTCCTCCACATAAAAAAGAGGACTGAGATTATTACCCAGTCACTCAGTCTTACAATAATTCTAAACCTGGTTTTTCATACCAAGGCTGTTGTTGGTTGATATGGTCATAGAACATAATCCCTTTGAGATGATCTAGTTCGTGTTGGACCACAATGGCTTCATAGTCACGTAGGCGCAACTCATGTTCCTTGCCCTCCATATCTTGGTAGCGCAGGCGGATACGGCGTGGTCGTGGTACCAGGCCTGGTACTTCACGATTAACAGATAGGCAACCTTCCCCATCACGCAAAGCCACTTCCTGAACAGAATGGCTGATAATCTTAGGGTTGAAGAGAATCTCACTCAAAAGCGGTTCCGCCTCATTTGCCTTCTTCATCATAGCTCATAATATGAACTGCAAAAAAATTTGCTTAGGTAGGTTAATTTGCGGAGCGGCTAAGCCCACACCAGCACGAAGGCCGTATTTCTCGGCAATCTCAGGATTTTGGCTATTAACCAAAAATTCATGCATAGCCAAGGCAGTCTCCTTGAGCTCGTCAGTCAAAGGAAATTCTACAGCTTCCGCAGCTTGGCGGAGGGTAGGATGTCCTTCTTCAATAATATCTTGCATTGTAATCAATGCGTCTCCTCCTCTCGGTCTTGCTGGCGACGACGATAACCCTGCAGGTGATAGTCGCCAGTATTTTCATCATAGTCGAATTTAGTCACTAGGAGTTCTTGACGCATGCCCGCCACCTTATAGGCTTCATGGGCAGGAATGCGTTGGTCAACCCAGTCAGCATCTGCCATCAACAGCTTCCAGATTTCCTGCTTCAAACGATCAATATGACTAGGTTCATAGGCAGAGATGGTGATACTTGGAAAGGCCGTCGCTTGAGCTGACTGACCTGGAGCCAAACAATCAATCTTATTGTAGACTGTTAGGACTGGCAAGTGCCCATATCCCAACTCCTTAATAATCCGTAGAACAGTCTGTTCATGCAGCGTCTGAGCGGGGTCTGAGGCATCTACTACGTGCAGTAGCAAGTCCATGCCCCCAATTTCTTCCAAGGTTGACTTAAAAGCATGAATGAGTTCTGTCGGCAACTCTTCAATGAAGCCAACCGTATCCGTCAAGGTAAAGCGGTCCTCACCCTTAAGGGGCATACGCCGAGTCAATGGGTCCAAGGTCGCAAAGAGTTGGTCTTGGACATAGGTCTCTGACTGCGTCAACTGGGTTAGCAAGGTAGACTTGCCAGCGTTGGTATAACCCACCAAACCGACTTGCCAGTGACCACCCTGAGCACGCCGAGAACGAGTTCGCTCACGATGGGCGGCAATATCAGCCAACTCTTCCTTAACGTGGTGAATGACGCTGCGAATATGGCGACGATCACTTTCCAACTTGGTTTCACCAGGACCCTCGGGTCCCAATCCCACCGCCCTGGCGGGACAGATGCTTACCCTTGGCCGTAGAGCCGTGGCAGGAGATAGTTATACTGGGCTAGAGCCACCTGGAGTTTGCCTTCGCGACTTCGTGCCCTCATAGCAAAGATATCTAAAATCAGCTGAACACGATCGATGACTTGAACCTTGAGGCTGGCTTCCAGTTGGCGGTTCATGCTAGGTGTCAGAGCATTCAAAGACTAATGACTAGATCAATCTCACGGGCTTCCACTAGGGCGGCAATCTCTTCTAGTTTACCGCTCCCGACAGCCGTCCGGCCATCTAACTTAGGCAACTTCTGGGTGACTACTTCAATGACCTGGCCACCTGCGGTCTCCGTTAACGAGGTCATTTCATCTAAAGATCACTTGAAATTGCTCCGGACTATATTGTTCTGTCTGAACAGCCATGACTAGGACACGTTCAGGGCCAACTTGTAAGTCAATCATAGGGTCCCTCCTTTCTTTGCTTGGCTTATCTAATAAAGTCTTGAACTAGGCTAGTCGCCTGGGCCAAAAGCCATCTCATAATCACTAGCATCCAGCCAGTGAGTGCCCTGGATACGATTGCGGAACCAGGTTAGTTGACGCTTGGCATAGCGCCTAGAATTTTGCTGAATAGCGGCAATAACTGCCTCACGGTCGGTCATGTCCCCTGCCAAATATGGCCACCATTCCTTGTAGCCAATACCTTGTACGCTTGGCAACAACTGGCCCTGCGCTACTTGGTAGAGATGACGAACTTCTGCTTCCAATCCCTGCGCCACCATGGCCTGGACTCGAGCGTTAATTCGCTCATAGAGTTGGTCACGGGGCCGGTCTAATGCTAGAATACAGGTCTCATAGCGTGCTTGGGCGGTCTCATGCTGGCTCTGGTCAGAAAATTTTTGCCCTGTCACCTGCATGACCTCTAAAGCTCGCAAGAGGCGACGATGATTTTGAATTGGGATCTTAGACGCTGCGAGTGGGTCTTGTGCTAACAACTCAGCATAGAGGACCTGAGCCCCTTCCGTCTCTAGACGTTGCTCGAGGGCTTGACGGATGAGCGGGTCATGGCTAGCCTTGCCACCGAACTCTAAATCATAAAGTAGACCTTCTAGATAAAGGCCTGAGCCACCAACCTAAATTGGCAGGACACCACGAGCATGGCAATCCCTAATCAAGTTCTGGGCTAAAGCCTGAAACTGGCTGGCATCATAATCCTGGTCTACATCCAGAAAGTCCAAGGCATGATGAGGCACACCCTGCATCTCTTCTAGCGTCACCTTACCCGTCCCAATATCCAAGCCTCGATAAAATTGTAGGCGATCGCCATTAATGATCTCGCCCCCAAAGCGCTTGGCTAGGTCAATACTGAGTTGGGTTTTGCCCACCGCGGTGGGCCCTCCAATGACGATTAAGGGAGCCGCTAATCTAGTCATGGCAAGCCTCCCCTTGGTCTCGTACTGCAAGTGCAGCAGCTGGCGTGTCGGTCATAATGGCTTCTAAGTGGCCATCTTGGGCCAAACTTGTATAGTGCGCCCAATCAGCCGGATCATTAACTGTCCAGAGGCGGATAGGCCACTGCTTGAACTGCGCTCGTAAATTCTCATCTTGGTAAAGTTGTCGATCCAAATGTATGGCAATGGGCTCTAGGGCTGGCAAATGCGACAAATATGGCAAGAGGGCTTCTTCTACCAAGGCAGCAATCTTTGCCCCAGGGGCTAACACTTTAAGGCGTTGGAGCGTGTACCAATTAAAACTAGAGTAGACAATGTCAAAATTTGGAGCTAGTTCCTCCACGGTTGCTAAAACAGCTGCTTCGATACCAGGATAATCCTTTTGGTCAGTTTTAAGTTCTAGATTCAGTCTTCCCTTGAAACCTAAATCTCGCAATAAGTTCAATAATTCCGGTAGAGTCGGCACTCGGTCTGGGCTCACACGACCATCGGGAAAGCGTAGACGTGCAGCTTGAATCTGGGCCAGACTTAAATCACTGACCTCACCCTGGCTATCCGTGGTTCGGTCTAATTGCTCATCATGGATTACAAGGAGGGCCTCATCTGCTGTCAAGTGCAAGTCGCATTCAATACCATCTGCACCCGCAATCACGGCATCTCGGAAGGCCGTCAAACTGTTTTCGACAGCCTGAGCTTGATTGCCACGATGGGCATAAATCTTCAACATGGCTTAGTCCTCCTCGCCTATTTTGGCATGATGGGCCTGCAACTGACGACGTAAATCTTGGGCCATTTGCAGGGAAGCTGGCGTTAAGACCTTACCAGACATCATGCTGGCGATGGCTTCTATACGGCCTTCCTCATTCAATGCCTGCACGCGAGTACGCGTACGCTCATCCTCAACAACTTTCTCAATGTAAAGATGTTGGTCAGCACTTGCAGCTACTTGGGCCTAAATGGGTAATACAGAGCAGTTGGTGATGCTGGGCAATGCCTTGCATCTTCTCCGCAATAGCCTGAGCAACTCGGCCTGATACCCCTGTATCAATCTCGTCAAAGACTAAGGTCATATCCGTCATACCCTTGGCTGAAGACCCGTTTGAGAGCCAACATAAAGCGAGACAACTCGCCACCTGAAGCAATCTTAACTAGGGGCTTCATGGCTTCACCAAGGTTGGTGGTCGCATAAAATTCTACCTGACTTAAACCTTCGGCACTTAAGCGCTGTGCATCTGGGAGCAGACTAGCTAGGCTAGAGTCACTACCCAAGCTCGTAAAGTCCACTTGGAATCGCGCATTGGCCATATACAAATCGGCCAATTCTGCTTCAATCGCTGCTACTAAGTCCTGAGCTTCCCTGGCGTCGGCCTTGATCTAGGGCCTGACCAGCCGCCAGACAGTCATGATAAGCGACCGTCAAGTCCTTAACTAGACGCTCTGTATACTGTTCCTGGTGTGTGAGCTGGTAAATTTCTTCGCTAATGGCATCATAATAGGCCAATAGCTGAGCTTCATCCATGCCATATTTACGGGTCAGTTGGACCTAATTGGCTGAGACGCGCTTCCAATTCATCAATGGCTTGATCATTGTCTACTTCCTGGTTGCTGACCGCTAGTTGGTGGGCCACTTCTTCTAGTTGATAGTAGAGATCTTGCAGTTGGGCCGCCAAGGCCGGATAGCTAGAGTCGTAGCTGGCTACTTCCTCTAAGGCTGCTTGGGCTTGGCTCAGTTGCGTCAAGGCGCTAGTGTCAGCTTCCGATAGCAAATGATTAACCGTCGCCAATGCTTGGCCAATCTTCTGACTGTTTTGTAGACGCCGACTTTCCTGTTCTAACTGGGCCATTTCCCCAGCGACTAAGTTAGCGGCTTCTAATTCTTGCAACTGAAATTCTAAGAAGCTTAAGCGTTGGCGTTTGTCACTTCCTTCCTGCTGACTGGCCAGCCAGTCCTTACGTAGCTGGTCATAGCGCTCGAAGGCAGCTTGATAAGTTTGTTTTAGCTGATTTAGGCGCTCGCCCGCAAATTGGTCCAACTGACTGAGGTGGAATTGCTTATTAAGCAAGGCCTGGTGCTCATTCTGGCCATGAATATCGACTAGGTAATAGCCAATTTGCTTAAGCAAAGACACGTTTGCCAACTGACCATTAACCCGAACGGTATTCTTGCCTTGGCGGTTAAGCTCACGACGTATAATCAGGTCTTCCTGGTCCTCAAGCTCCAAACCAAAATCTGCTAATTGTGCTAACAGTGGTTCAGGAGCTGGCGACATAGAAAAGAGACCCTCCACTACCAGTTTATCGGCACCTTGCCGGATTAAATCGTTGGTCCCACGACTGCCCATAAGCAAGCTAAGGGCATCAATAATTATCGATTTCCCAGCCCCAGTCTCCCCTGCTAGAACGGTCATTCCCATCTCTAAATCCAGGGTCACATGGTCGATAATGGCAAAATTTTCAATGTTGAGACTCCGTAACATAATCGGGCCTCCTTTCTTGTCTAAACTCTTTTATTCAAAGGTTGTATGTGCGGCTTCCACCACACCGGCTAAGTCCACCTGCTTCCAAGAGTCATTGGCTAGGTCTTGGTCGTTAGTCAGATAGGCCAAAAATTCGATATTGCCTTCGCCACCGGTAATAGGCGAGAAGGTCAAATCACGTACACGATAACCCAAGCCACAGGCATAGGACAAGATTTCCTTGAGGACATCTAAGTGTACCGCTGGATCCTTCACGATCCCCTTCTTACCCACGCGCTCCTTACCGGCCTCAAATTGCGGCTTAATTAGCATGAGGACGGTGCCTCCTGGCGCTAAATAGGCACCAGAGGTGGCAAAATTAAACGTAGGGAGATAAAGGAGACGTCGATTGAGGCCACGCTTGGTTGCCCTTCTTGAAATTGGTCAGGCTGGGCATAACGGAAGTTTTCCCGCTCCATGACAATAACCCGAGGATCTTGGCGTAGGGAATAGGCTAGTTGGTTGTAGCCGACATCTAAGGCATAGGACTTGGCTGCACCAAATTGGAGGGCCGCGTCCGTGAAGCCACCTGTCGAAGCTCCAATATCTAGGAGGATTTGGTCAGTCATATCAATGTCAAAGACCTTAATGGCTTTTTCTAACTTAAGACCACCACGACTGACATAAGGTAGCGTCTTGCCCTTAATGTGAAATACTTTGGAGGCATCCACTTTCTCACCGGGCTTGTCATAACGTTGGTTCTGGCTGTCATAGATTTGCCCTGCCATAATCAAGCGACGTGCTTGTTCGCGCGATTCGGTCAGACCACTCTGAACAACCAGTTTATCAATGCGTTCCTTTTTCATAGCTGCTCCTTTTACTTAGCAGAGGGTAGGGTTAAATAATCCAAGATTCCTCCCAGAATCTGATAAGGGCGGCCGCTCTCTTTAGCTAAATCCTCTAAAATTTGGCTAGCTGCGCTAACCTCTACTGCCAAGGCATCCTTGGCTCCTTGGAGGCCCAAAAGACTTGGATAGGTAGATTTGGTTAGGGCTTGATCCGCCTGAGTGACTTTACCTGTCACTTCTTGACTTCCTAAAACATCCATTAGGTCATTGTGAATCTGATAGGCTAAGCCAAAGTGACGACCAAACTGACGCAGGGCTTGGCAAGTGCTCGCATCCGCCCCACCGATAATAGCCCCTGCCTCTAAAGCAAAACGGAATAGGGCACCTGTCTTCTGATCATGAATCTGCTTCAAGCCCTGGTAGTCAACCGGCGTCTGTTCTGCTTCAATATCCCCTACTTGGCCAGCCACCATGCCCCAAGAACCCGCTGCTTGACTGAGTTGGTCAATCAGAGCTAGCTTGGTCCGGTCATCCAAGAGGTCATCTGAAACCAGAACTTGGAAGGCATCTGTTAAGAGGGCATCCCCAGCCAAAATAGCTAGACCCTCGCCAAAGCGCTTATGGTTGGTGGCTTGCCCTCGACGTAGGTCATCGTTATCCATGGCCGGTAAATCGTCGTGAATCAGGGAATAGGTGTGAATATACTCTAAGGCGATGGCTGTCTTAAGGCCACATTTGACTAGGTCTTCTGATTGAATAGCCAAAACCGCCAAGAGCATGACTGGACGCAGGCGCTTGCCCCCATTTTTGAGGGAGTAGCGCATGGCTTCAATCAGACGAGGAGGTGTTAAGTGATAACGTGTCTGTTGGTCCAAGCTCCGCTCGAAGAGCTGACGCAGGGTATCGAGTTCTAAGAAGTTCATTGGACATCCTCATCTAGGACAAAATCGCCCTCTTCTGCCATCATGTTGGCGACTGTTTCTTGAGCATCATGGAGGGTCTTTTGGCAGTATTGGGTTAATTCTACCCCCTGCTTAAAGGCATCCAGAGCTTGGGTTAGAGGCAATTCGCCTCGTTCAAGTTGTTGTACAATGGTATCTAATTCAGCTAGAGCTGCTTCGAAACTCTCAGGCTTTTTCTTTTTTGTTGCCATGTTTTTTTCCTTTCTGAGCGCTAATGGTTTGAACTTGAGCGGTGGCTTGACCATCTTGTAAGGTTACATCGATGACCTGACCAACTTGAAGTTGCTGGACTGATTTCACCGCTTCTTGCTTGTCTTCGATAATGGCATAACCCCGCGCCAGAATCTTGAGCGGGCTATAGGCCTCTAGGAGCTGGCTATAACGAGCCAACTCTCCTTTGATAATGTTGACTGGTCTGAGCCATAGCCCGTTGCAACTGATGACGGAGACGGGCTAGCCGCTCTCCTTCCAGATGCAAACGACCGCTTGGCCCCTGGGCTTTAAGACGAGTGGATAGGAGAGCCAGGCCTTGAGCCTGCCCCTGCAGATAAGACGACTGAGCACGTAACAAACGCTCCTTGATGAGGTCCACTTGCTGCATATAGGCTTGGTAAAGCCGCTCGGGTTCCCGGAAAATATAGACTTCCTGATAACGACGGAGTTGGGTTTGCTTATGTTGAATCCGGCTTAGCATGGCTTGAGCCAAACGGGTTCGACTTTCTTCCAACTTGAGATAGACTTGACTTAATTCCTCAGCTGCCATTTCAGCTGCTGCGGTTGGTGTCGGAGCACGTAGGTCCCCCACTAAGTCAGCAATGGTGGTATCTGTCTCGTGGCCGATGGCTGTGATGACCGGCAAGGGACAGGCTAGAATCGCCTGAGCCACGATTTCCTCGTTGAAGGGCCAGAGGTCTTCAATGGCCCCGCCCCCACGCGCTAGAATCACGGTATCAAAAGCCGCTTGCTTGGCCTTGAGCCGTTCAAAGGCTGCGACAATTTCGCCGCTGGCTTCCTTACCCTGAACGCGGGTAGGGAAAACTACCACTTGGGCAATAGGATAGCGTCGTTTGAGGGTGGTCACAATATCTCGGATGACGGCCCCACTTGGACTGGTAATGACTGCAATCCGCCGTGGAAAACGGCGCGGTTGCTTCTTAGGCAAATCCAAGAGACCCGCTTGCTTAAGCTTGGCCTTAAGTTGTTCTAGGGCCAGATAGAGGGAGCCCACGCCGTCCGGTTGAAGCGACTCAAGGGTTAATTGGTAGGAACCACTGGGTTCATAGATAGAAACCCGCCCCTACCGCTAATACCTTTCATGCCTTCTTCTAACTTGAAAGGCAGCTTACTAAAGGCCTGTTTAAACATGGTGACGTTGATTTTAACATTGTCTTCCTTGAGGCTGAAGTACTGATGGCCTGTCCGCAAGCGGAAGTTAGAAACCTCTCCTACTACATAGACTTTCTGCAGGTAAGGGTCCACGTCGAACTTGCGCTTGAGATAGCGGGTCAGGGCCTTGACACTGAGATAGTCCTTTTGTGTATCGGTCACTGACTAGGCCTCCTCCTGGCTCAAGAAGGTCAAGGGATCTAAGTTTTGTTGTTGGCAGGCACAAGTAAAGGTCTGTTCCATCAACATAGCTACCGTCATAGGGCCAACTCCACCAGGAACTGGTGTGATGTAGCTAACCTTATGAGCTACAGCTTCAAAATCCACATCCCCTACTAGCTTACCAGACATGAGCCGGTTAATCCCAACGTCGACTACTACTGCGCCTTCCTTGAGATGGTCTGGTCCCAATTAAATGCGCCTGGCCAGTCGCGACAATCAAGATATCCGCATAACGCGTATAGTGTCCTAAGTCCTGGGTCTTGGAATTGCAGACTGTCACAGTGGCCCCGCGGTTAATCAGCATGATAGAAATAGGCAAGCCCACAATTTGGCTACGGCCTACGACGACCACATTCTGACCTTGCAAAGGAATCTGGGCATTTTCTAAGAGTCGCACAATGCCTTTTGGCGTACAAGGATAGAGGTCTGTATTGTCTTCAACGACCCGTCCCATGGTCAGGGGTGGAAAGCCATCCACATCTTTTTCTGGGATCAATTAAGTGCATAGCTGACAAATGGATCTAGATGCTCAGGCAGAGGCAATTGCAATAAGAGCCCATGGGTTTGAGGATCCTGGTTGTGAACCTTAATGGTCCGCTCCAATTCTTCCTGGCTAATATCTGCTGGCAAAAGTACCCATTCGAAGGCATAGCCAATTTCCAAGGCACGTTTTTGCTTCTGGCCGACATAGACCTTGCTGGCAGGATCTTCCCCGACTGAGATAACGGTCAATTTGGGCTGGGTCCCGGTTTGGGAACGGAAGGCCGCTGTCGCCTGGGACAGCCGAGCGAAAATTGATTGAGAGAGGGTTTTCCCATCTAAACGTTGCATGAATACCACACCTTTCGGACCCTAGGGTCACAGACTTTTCCTTCTTATTCTACCATAATTTAAGGGCGCTGTAATGCCATTTTGTCCGAAGGCCTAAAAAGCCAAAAGCGACACTCAGCTGACCTTATCATTAGCTTACGGGATTGGCCTGTTTAAGGCGTTCAATCAAGCAAAAAGCCCACTCCCAAGGGAGTAGGCAATATAATCATTATACAAGTAAAGGCATGAAGAGAGTGGCCAAGCCTAAGAAGCTGAAGAAACCACACACGTCAGTGGCCGTGGTCAGGAAGACGGTTGATACCAAGGCAGGGTCCCCACGGAATTTCTTAACCGCCAAGGGGATGAAGTAGCCAAAAATTCCGGCAATGACCATATCTACAATCATAGCTAGGATGATAACCACCCCTAGGTAAACATTACCATACATAAGCATAAGAGCAATAGCAGCCACGCCCCCGGTAATGAGACCGTTGGCGAAACCCGCCCCGATTTCTTTAAGCATACCGCGCCAGTCACCCCAGTCCACTTCGCCCAAAGCTAGGGCACGGACCACAATGGTTACGGTCTGAGTACCGGCATTTCCTCCCATACCAGCTACAATCGGCATGGCAGCCGCTAGGGCCACCATTTGGCTGATGGTATCGGAGAAAAGGTTGATAACGGATGAGGCCAGAAAGGCTGTGAAGAGGTTGATAACCAACCAAGGCAGACGGCGTTTGACGGACTCGAAGACTGGGACTATCTAGCGTTTCTTCCGAGTCCACCCCACCCATCAAGTACATATCTTCGGTGTACTCTTCATTGATGACGTGGATGATATCGTCGTTGGTGATAATCCCCAGAATCCGGTTCTTGTTATTAACGACCGGTACAACTGACAGGTTATACTTGGTAACAATCAGGGAAACTTCTTCCTGGTCAGTCGTCGGCGTCACCGAAATGACGTTAGGGTTGAGAATCTCACTGAGTTTTTGTTGGTCGGATTTGGTGAAAATATCGCGGATATCGACTGTCCCTTTGAGTAAGGTTTTGGCATCGACCACGAAGAGGGTCTCGATAACTTCCTTCTCCGGCGCAATCTTACGAATGGTCTCGAAGGCTTCATAAACCGTTAAGTTCTCATTCAAGGCGATGAACTCTGTGGTCATGAGACCACCAGCGGTATCCGGATCGTAGGCCAAGAGTTTCTCTAGGTCATCCGAATCACGATTCTTCATCATGTTCAGGAATTGCTTACGTTGCCAAATGGATAGGTTGCCCAAGATATCCACGATGTCATCCTGGGACATGTAGGTGAAGACATTGAGCATGCGGGCAAAATGGCACGGCTTCAACAATCTTAACCTGGAGTTCTTCAGAAATCTGAGTCTCCAGAATCAAGGCCAGGGCCTTGTCCGAGATAAAGCTGACAAACTTGAAAACTTCTTCATCTTCAAGTTCTTCTAGAGCCAAGGCAATATCAGCCGGGTGATGTTCCCGAATCATACGGTAAATGGCTTCAGAATGTTCGTTTAATAGGGCTGTTTGAATTTCTTCTACGAGCATAGGGGATTTCCTCCTTTGAGTCTTAGTTTATATTGTCACTCCTTAAGTCGGGACTCACATCGACCAACCCCTTTGCTTCGTTTTTTCCACCCTCTATCATACCATAAGAAGCCCCTCGAGTCAGCCCAAAAGCCAAAGAAAAAACAGTTGGAATTGACTTCCAACTGTCTTATTTACATAAAGAGAGCTCTATTAGAATTTTTAGTCTTGAAATCAAAATTTGTTCACTTTTAAGAACGTAATTTGGCTAACTCATACCCTATTTATCTATGTAATAGATAAATAGGGAAAGAAAAATCAAAACCGCCCGTAATCACGAGCGGTTTCTGCTTTATTTGCCCTCGGCTTTCTTACTTAAGTAAGCTAAAGTGAGTAGGAAGTAAATCATGGAAGCTAATAAGAGGCAGACACCTATGACAGGCGCCATCCCCATAGCCAGGAGTCCCGCCACAAGCAAGCCCATAATTATCATATAGCCTAAGCTAATCACCATGACTTGACCAGCCGTTTGGCGATTAACTTGGCGACTGGTCACGTGTAGGATCAAGACGCCCAGATGGACTAGGGCCACGAGGACCAAACCCCAAATACGACTAATACTATGACCCGCTAGTAGCCAGTTGTCTGGGCTCAGATAGAAGGCCGCTAAAATCAGAAACCAGTTGCTGATGGAAGCCGCGATAATTTCTTGACTTGAAGTTGCCACCTGGTCCGTTTGACGGAAGAGAAAGACGGCCAAGGCTAGAAGCGCGACAAATAAGGCCACACTGCCCCACCAAAGGGGCTTTTCCAGTAAGACGGCTAGTCCTACTAGGGGCAACAACCCTACCCCAAACGCTCTTAATACCCTCTCTCGTCTCATGCCACACGGCCTCCTAATCCTCATTTGTTCATAGCTACAGTATACCTTCTCACCTGCTAAATTGAAAAGCCCAGACCAAAATAAAGAGACTAGAAGCAGCTTCTAGTCTCTTATGGGCTTAGCGAATTTCTAAACCTGACACTGTTTCGAGTGCAGCTCTAATCCGATCCATAGCGGATTGAACATCCTCGTCTGTTAAGGTCTTGTCTGGGTTTTGGAAGATTAGTCGGTAGGCTAGCGACTTCTTGCCTCGGAAGAGGTCAAGGTTAATAAACAAGTCGAAGAGCTCAACCGACACTAAGTTTTCCCCACCATGTTCCTTCATGAGCTGAGCTAGGCCTGCTTGGTCTTGCTCTAAATCTACTAAGAGGGCTAAGTCTCGTGAGGTAGAAGGATACTTAGGAATTGGACGTTGAACTAAGGCTGGACGTTGAACCGCTAAAATAGCATCGAAGTCTAATTCAGCGAAGAAGCTGGCTTCATCCAAGTCGTAAGACTTAGCTAAGACTGGATGGATTTGCCCCATAACACCAATCACTTGGTCACCTAAGAGGACTTGAGCAGTCCGACCAGGATGGAGCTCAGGATAGGTAGAGACAGCCTGGAAGCTGACTTGCTTATCCAAGCGAATGGCTGCCAAGTAGCCTTCAAGAGCACCTTTGAGATCAAAGAAATCATAGGATTGAACTGGCCCATACCAGGATTTACTTTCCTTAACCCCTGATAAGAGAATGGCTAGACGCTCTTGTTCGAGTGGTTGAACATTGCTTCCTTGACCATAGAAGACTTTACCTGTCTCATAAAAGACTAAACTTGGATTCTGACGCGCAGCATTGTACTTGGCGATTTCTAAGAGAGCTGGGAAGAGGCTCTGACGCAAGACAGAACGGTCTTCACTCATCGGGAAGTCCAAAGCGACCACTGGGTAGTCTTTCGACTTCATCAAGTCGGCTTGCTTAGGTGAAGTCAGTACATAGCTGATGACTTGGTTGAGGCCCATTCCTTCCAAGATATTGCGAGTCTGACGCACCAGTTTTTGTTTAGCATTGAGACGACCTGGCGTACTTGGCACTACCGGCAAGGTCGTTGGCAGGTTATCATAGCCATAAATCCGAGCTACTTCTTCTAAAATATCGGCTTCAATGCTGATATCCCAGCGACGTTTAGGGACGGTCACGGTGAAGCTATTTTCCCCTAAGGCTAAGTCAAAGCCAAGACGACGGAAGATATGACTCAGCTCTTCATGGCTCAAGTCAATCCCAATCTTATCTTGAATAGCACGATAAGGTACAGTGACCTCAATTGGGTTTCAGGTCTAAATGATTCTCTTCGACTAAGCCAGGGCACCACTTGGCCCCCACTATAGTAGGCCATCCAGTTAGCGGCTTCCTGGCCCGCTTCGCTGATAGTCGCTTGGTTAATACCTTTTTCAAAACGCATGCTAGATTCAGAACGAAGGTTGAATTTCTTAGAAGTTTGACGAATAGCAATCGGATTAAAGACGGCTGATTCTAAGAGGACACGACGGGTCTTGTCGGTCACTTCTGTATCTAAGCCCCCCATTACCCCGGCTAGCGCAACCGCCCGGTCTTGGTCGGTGATGACAATGTCACTTTGCTGACAAGTGGCGCTCGCTGCCGTCTAGGGTCACAAGCACCTCGCCCTCACGAGCTGGGCGGACAGCCTAAGGCCTTGCGCCCTAAGGTATCATAGTCAAAAGCATGAAGTGGTTGGCCATAGAGCATGAGGAAGTAGTTGGTGATGTCCACGATATTGTTATGTGGACGAACTCCTGCTTTTCATCAGACGTATTTGCAACCAAAGTGGGCTTTCCTTAATCTCCACTTGGTCAATCACACGAGCTTGGTAGCAAGCAGACAAATCGCTATCTGAAATCTTTTACCGTCAGATCAGACAAGAGGGATGCATCAGCGGCTTGTGTCGCTTGGCGATGAATATTATCGAAGTTAGGTGCCTGATCGATAATAGCTCCTACTTCATAGGCTGCCCCACGCATAGAGAGCGCATCTGCTCGGTTAGGCGTAATCGAGAGTTCTAAGATTGGATCATCTAACTTGAGGTATTCCACCACATCTGCACCGACTGGGCGCATCTGCTGGCAAGAGGAAGAGACCCTCTGCATAGACTTTTGGCACCACGCTGTCAGGGAAGCCTAGTTCCTGGAGGGCACACAACATCCCATGAGATTCGACCCCACGTAATTTGCCCTTCTTAATCTTCAAACCACCAGCTAAAGCGTGCCCCAATAGTGGCCACGATAACTTTAGCGCCAGCCACCACATTGGGTGCCCCACAGACAATTTGCAGGGGCTCCTGATCGCCTACCGTCACTTGGCAGACATGGAGATGGTCACTATCAGCATGGTCTTCAACCGACAAAACTTGCCCGACTACTAAACCAGATAATTGAGCCCCATAGTTTTCAACTGCTTCGATTTCAATCCCGGTCCGGGACATACGATCAGCTAGGGCTTCTCCTGTTAAACCTGTTAAGTCTAAATAATCATTGAGCCATTCGAATGATAAATACATTAGTTCTGACCTCCTTTGAACTGGCTTAAGAAGCGCAAGTCATTTTGATAGAAGTGACGAATATCGTCAATGTTATACTTCAACATCGCTACCCGGTCAGGCCTAAACCGAAGGCGAAGCCGGAATAAACGGTTGAATCAATGCCGGCCATTTCCAAGACATTTGGATGGACCATACCAGCCCCTAGGATTTCAATCCAGCCAGTATGTTTGCAGACATTACAGCCATCCCCGCCACACTTGAAGCAGCTTACGTCTACTTCAACTGATGGCTCGGTGAATGGGAAGTAGGATGGACGAAGGCGAATTTCACGTTCCGCCCCAAAGAGTGTACGGGCAAAGGCTTGAAGCGTCCCCTTGAGGTCGGCCATGGTCACATGTTTGTCTACCACTAACCCTTCAATTTGGTGGAATTGGTGGGAGTGGGTCGCATCATCACTATCGCGACGGAAGACCTTACCTGGTGAAATCATCTTCAATGGCCCTTGACTGAAATCGTGTTTTTCCATGGTCCGGGCTTGAACTGGCGAAGTGTGGGTCCGCAACAAGACTTCGCTGTCGATATAGAATGTATCCTGCATATCACGTGCTGGGTGGGTCTTAGGCAGGTTCATCATTTCGAAGTTATAGTGGTCCAACTCTACTTCTGGACCTTCCACGACCTGATAGCCCATACCGATAAAGAGGTCTTCAATCTCTTCCATGGTTTGGGTAATGATGTGGCGGGCTCCCCCAGCTGGCTTGCGACCTGGCAAGGTCACATCCACTGTCTCCAGAGCTAATTTAGCTTCCAGAGCCAATTTCTTCTAGCTTGTGGCGACGACTTTCCAACATTTCTTCGAAGGCTGACTTCACTTGGTTCATTACCTGACCTAATTTAGGCCGATCTTCTGCTGACAGGTCGCGCATCGCTTGCGCAACCGCCGCAAAACGACCTTTCTTACCCAGGTAATCTAGGCGAACTTTTTCCAAATCCTTGATGGATTCAGTTGCTTCTAATTGCGGAATCGCTTGTTGACGCAAGGCTTCTAAGGCCTCAATGTGCGTATTGATATCTGACATGGTGCATGACTCCTTTATCATTATTTCAGATGAAACGAGGTAATAAAAATAGCCCGCCCCTATAAGGGACGAGCTACCGTGGTACCACCCTCGTTCTCGAAGAGACTGGCCCTTCGAGCACTTGACGCCCTTAACCGTGGCGGGCGGTGACCTGTTCATTTCTATTGACTAAAAACTTAACGGTCAAGCTAAGAAATTGAAGGCTAAGTTCGGCTTACCTTTGGCACCCTTGCAGTCGGTGAAGTGCCTCCCTGACTTGTGCGAACTTAACGGATTTCCTCATTGCTTTATGTATCATCTGTGATAGCTACTAGTATAGCTTAAAGCAAATGCATAGTCAACAGAGGATAGATAGTTAGGTAGGGCTTCAAGTCATATTATTCGCAAATGTTCACTTTTCTTTCCTTTGCTCTCCCCTCCTGGAGTCAAATGGCGAATGATGGTGTTTTTTTAGTGGCTTAAATGACCAAGGGTATAGGAAGCGCTTAAGATGAAGTGTATAATAAACTGGCAAGTTATGAAAGGATGTGTAGAAAATGCTAAAACAGAAAATTAAGATGCGCTTACTGGCCCTATTATCCCTATGGTTGCTAACAAGCGCTGGTCATCCGATTGCCTGGGCACAAGACGTTTCTAGTTCAGACATCGAAAGCAGTCAAGTATCCTCAAGAGACGATGAATCAGCCAGTCAAGCTAACGATCAAGCAGAATCTAAGATAGACCTTGCTGCCTATCAAGCGGCTGATGCTAGTCAACAAGCTGAATGGGTCCGCTCTGGTAAAGTCACAAGTGAAGAATTGGTAAATTTTGCTCTAACCACTATCAAGGAAAAAGACCCTGCCCTGCATGCAGTTATTAGCCTAAGAGCTGAAGAAGCCTTGACTGAAGCTAGGCAAATTAAAGATCAAGGCCAACCATTCTTAGGCGTTCCATTATTGGTAAAAGGATTAGGTCACACCATTAAGGGCATGCCCAACTCCAATGGCCTGACCTTCTTAGCCAACCAAAAAGCTGGCTCTACAAGTCCCTTCGTTAAGTCCTTGCAAGACTTAGGCTTTATCCTCATTGGCCAGACGAATTATCCTGAAATGGGACTAAAGAACATTACAGACTCTAAGCTCTATGGCCCTACTGGCAGTCCCCTGGAACCCTGACCATCAGGCAGGCGGTTCCAGCGGTGGTTCTGGTGCAGCTACAGCCGCTGGCATGACCCCAACTGCAACCGGTAGTGATGCGGGCGGCTCCATTCGTATTCCGGCTTCCTGGAATGGCCTTATTGGCCTTAAGCCTAGTCGTGGCGTCATAGTGGGCAATGCCTCCATCGACAAAAATACAGTGGCCCATTTTATGATGACCAAAACCATGGAAGATACCAAGAGCTTGTTTGAAGCGATGAAGAAACCGGATGCTTCCTTGGCTCAAGCCTTGACTGAAGCAGAGTTAAAACGACTAGCAATTGGCTATACCAGCTTATCTCCCGTTGGAACGCAAGTCAGCCCCGAGGCTCAACTGGCAGTTGAGCGAACCGTAGCCTTTTTGCGAGGCAAAGGTTTCCGTTTGGAAGAAGTAAATTGGCCCTTTTGATGGTGTCCAATTAATGAAGGATTACTATACAGTCAATGCTAGCCAAATGGGTGTAGTAGGTTATCTAGCCAAGACCAAGCTCAAACGAGAGCTACGCTATGATGATGTAGACCCTACTAGCTGGCTACTCTACCAGGCAAGCAAGACCATGACCAAGGAAGAAGTAAATCAGGCCTGGGCTCGCATCCAGCAAGTCCGTCAAACCATGGCTGATTTCCACCAACGCTATCCTCTTTTCTTAACACCTACAACGGCCTACACCGCTCCGCGCATTGATCAAGCTCTAGTGTCTGACCAAGACCTTGAACTGATTAAGAATTCGGAAAATTTGAGCCATGAGGCCAAGATGCAACTGATTTATGATCACTGGCTCCCATCTCTGGCCCTTACGCCTTACACACAATTCGCCAATTTGACAGGTGAGCCTGCCCTAAGTCTTCCTGCTTTAGTCACCAAATCTGGCCTTCCTTTAGGCATTCAGTTTAATGCTGCCATAGGAAATGACCGTTACCTGCTCCAATTAGGCGATTTGATGGCAGTAGATCATCAATTTAACCGTCCAGAACTAGAAACAAGCCAGAATGAACCCAGCACTTTGGCAGCAGACACCAGCTCGAACGAATTGTTTAGCTCCTCTGAAAACCAACAGCTAATTGGTGGAGCAGAAGGAAGTAAGCAGATTTCAGCTAAACTCCCTGAGACTGGGGACCTATCAAGTGTTAGCTCTCAGGTCCTCTCCATACTCTTCACCTTACTAGGGCTAATTGCGCTGTCCCAAACAAAAATAGATGGCTCCAATCCGAATTAGCTTCCACACCCCTTAGAAAATGTAGAAGAGACCCCCATGACTTAACATTCTAAGTCATGGGGGCCTTTTGCTTTTTCTATGTTGATCGTGGTTGTTTCCACCGTATGATTCCACGTTCGATAAGTATTTTAAACAAAGTCATTACTTCTCCTCTGCCGCACTCTCTAGCCTTACATTGCCCTTCAGATAGCTACGGCAAAGAATCCCAAAGGTCGTCATGTTATGCAAGATTGCCAAACTACTTGGTTTAAGCCAATTCAGTACCCCCAAGCCAATAAGACCTGAATTAATGGCAATAGTATCCCGCACATTCCCCTGAATTTCTTGCTTGAGATTGACAGAGACTTGATGCAAGGTTAAGAGCGAAGCTAAATTATTGGATGGCAGCATAATGTCACTAATCTGCTTAGAAACCTCCGCCCCTTCGCCCATAACCACGCCCACATCACTGGCAGATAGGGCAGCCGAATCATTGAGGCCATCCCCTATCATCAGGACGCGGTGGCCTTGCGCTTGCATCCTTTGGACATAATCAAATTTAGTCACTGGCGTCATACTGGTATGAACTTCATCAAAAGGCAAGTCTGCTACTAAGCGATTGGTTCTGGCCGCTGTATCGCCTGTTAAGAGGACTAAATGCTTGCCCAAGCCTTTTAGAGCGTGTAGAACACTATGCGCCTCATGGCGAACTGGAATCGCCACGCAGAACATGGCAATCAGTTTCTGGCGATAACCTAGGTAGAGTAAATTATAGTGTGTTTCTTTCTGACGAATCAATTGACTCTGATCGGCTTCAATCTCAATCCCTGATTCTTCCATTAAACCTAAGCTCCCAATCACTACGACATTACCATCGATTTCAGAACGAATGCCCTTGGAAGCTATGTGGTTGAGCTCGGTATGCATTTCTTCATGAATGATGCCTTCTCGAGCCGCCTTATCCACCAAGGCATGAGCGATTGGATGGTAAATATGCTCTTCTAAACAGGCGCCAATCATGATGACATCTTCTGCACTATAGCCATGAAAAGGAATGACTTCTTCAATAACTGGACGAGAAGTGGTAATGGTCCCCGTCTTATCAAAGACTAAGGTATCAACTTCATCAAATTGGTCCAGAACTGTCGAATTCTTCACAACAACTTGCTGATGCATCAATTGCTTGATGGCGGAGAGGTACACCATAGGGGTCGATAATTTAAGGGCACAGGAGTAATCGACCAACAGGAAGGAAATCGCCTTGGTAAAGGATCCTGTTAGGATATAGGTCAACACTGCTCCCAAGAAATTATACTTGACGATGCGATCAGCAATGGAGGTGTACTTATACTGGTAGGTTCCTTCCTGCTGTGCCGCTTCTTGCATGAGCTTAACTAGCTCTTGTATACGGTAGTTAGCGGTTGGATTTTCTACACGAACGTGTAGTTCTCCACTGGTTAAGACCGTGTTAGAGTAGACTTCATCCCCCACAGCCTTGATTACTGGGAAGGATTCACCAGTCAAGGAGCTCTCATTGACACTAGCTCGACCATTCAAGACAATCCCATCAAAGAGCAACTCACTGCCTTCATAGAAGACAAGCACATCACCTACTTGGACTTCTTGGCTATCGATTTGTAGCAAGTGGTCTCCCTTGAGTAACCATACTTGGCGGCCTTGACCAGCGATGCTGGCTTCAAGATCTTCTAGGGAGCGTTTTTGGGTCCAATAGTTGAGTGTCTCCCCTAATTCTAGGATAAACATGATGGCGCTAGCCGTATCGGTCTGTTTCATCGCGAGCGACACTAGAATGGCGGAACAGTCCAAAATTTCCATGGTTAACTTACCCTGTCGCAGAACACGCCAAGCATCACGGAAGTAGCCTAGAGCTTTCCACAGGGTTCTAGCCAAACGTACAGGCACTGGCATGAACCACTTGAAGAGGTAGTGACGCCCCACAGCTGAGGATACTAAGGCATAAGGGCTTGAAGCTGCGTGATGCTGGGGATGACGATAAAGTTCTTCTAATTTATCCTTCTGAATTAAGTCCCATAATTGAGCTACAACGGCCTGACGACCAGGCATCACATGGATAGCTACCACATAAGGATCTTCATAAAAGTCCAGTCTTAGAATGTCGGGGAAGTCCGAAGTTAAGCCCTCAAGATAGTATTTTACATCTTCGGTAAAAGGAAAAGTGGCGCGAAGTCGAACCCGGCCACTTGACTGATGCAACACTTGAAATTGCACGTTATTCACCCTCTAATGATGCGAGTTGATCTGCTGTTTTCTCTGCTTGATAGAGATCCTTGGCGTCAGCTACTATGTCGTCCGCATGTTGCTTGACGGCAGAAACCATGCTGTCGATACCGTCTTTAGCCTTGTAGGTTTTGGCTAAGACAGTCGCATAACCTTTTTTAGCTTCTTTGCTTGTCAACAATTTGAGTCCAAGCGTCCCAAAAGCGACGCCACTTAGAAAAACACTCGGTACTTTAGAAATGCCTTTTAAAGACTTTTAATGCATTTAATGACATAAAAATAACCCCCTATAATTTTGCTATGGAATTATTATATCACATCTACTCTTAGGTCTGGTTACATTTTGATTACAAGAATAAGGGGGACCTAAATTGCCTGCTAGCGTCGTAAAAAGCAGACTTAATTTGATTCACTCTACCTATAAAGATTTCCCTGTTTTATTGGGGGCCTCCCCTCAAGACATGCAAAAGGCTGGAACTTACACATTCCCAGCCTTTTCTTATAGTTTTATCTGAGACTATAGTTGGTCAAATTCTCAACTTTTACTAGCTGACTTGACACTAAGCCTATGCCTATTCCAAGCCCCTCAGCATAAAAAGTGAAAGACATGACTTGTTTTTTGTTAACAAAAACCTCAATGGACGAAGTGTCGCGAACAATTTCCAGTTCCAGGCGATAAGGGGTATCGCTCCAAATATCAAGCAGACGACTATCTAGATAAGGCTCTTCTTTACCGATAATTTGATGGCCTACCCCATCTCGTTTGACAGTCAAGAGAGCTTGATCTGCTTGCCAAGTTAAGCTGAGGCCTTCCGGATAATCGGGTTTACCACCATAATGCAGTTGGAAGACAGCACCAGGAACGGCTTCTAAATTCAATTTTAAGACTTGTTGGGACTTAACCCAATCGGATAGATAGAACTCTTGGCCAGGCTCTAGTTGTCCTTGCCAGGTCTTGTCCTCGCTAAATTGCGCTAGTACTGAGCTTGGAATTGACTGACACAATCGATTATCCATAACTCGCACCTGTCTTGGCAAGCTCATCGCTCCAGCCCAACCATCACCAAGTTCATGAGATGGAATGTTACGTTGCCACATCTGCATCCATGCTACCATGATACGCTCATTTTCTGAGTTCAGACAAGTTTGAGGTGCATAGAAGTCTAAGCCGCCATCGATTTCATGCTGATTTTCTACCTGGAAGCGGCCAGTATTCCAGTCCATTTGACCGATATAGGCGACAGTGGAATTCAGATTCCAATAGGCATTGCCATCTCGCTCACGCTCAATCGGTGACATAATTAGTACCCATTTGCCGTCTAGCGGGAAAAGATCCGGACATTCCCACATGACGCCATGTCCGGCCTGCCCTTCAAGCAAAACAGACTTAAAGTCCCAATCAAAACCATTTGCGGATTCGAAGAGCAGAATCTGACCGCGATGATCAACGGTCTTGGAAGCAATTACTGAGTAATAGCGACCATTGTGTTGCAAAATTTTAGGGTCGCGGAAATCAGCAATGTCAGCCACACCTTCAATATGCTTATGGGCAATGACAGGATTACCCTCGTATTTACGGAAGTTAATTCCATCATCAGAAACCGCCAAACATTGCGTCTGAGTCACCTGCCCCTGCTGGTCGACATGGCCGGTATACATTAAGACCAATTGACCATCAATAACCAAAGCACTACCTGAGAAGCATCCTGATTGATCATAGGCTTCGCTAGGTGCTAAGGCAACTGGAAGATCTTCCCAGTGCGTTAAATCTTTGCTACGTGCGTGACCCCAATGCATAGGTCCCCAGACGCTATCATAGGGATAGAATTGATAGAAAAGATGATAATATCCTTCATAGTAGATAAAACCATTGGGATCATTCATCCAGCCAACAGGAGGCATGAGATGATAGCTCTGACGAAAACGTGGATTTACTTGTGCTGAGTGTTGGGCAATGTAGGCATTAGCCCGTGAGAGTTGTTCTTGCATTTGGTCACCTACTTACTATTTAATCCCGGTCCCGGAACCACCCAGGCCTTGAAGAATATATTTTTGAGCTACAATATAGACGAGAATCAGAGGAATCGTTGAGATGGTCAGCACGGCCATCACTTGGTTAATATAAACAGGTTGCGTGGTATTAATGGTCGTAATCGCCACCTGCATTGAAAACTTGGAAGAATCTGTTAAGACCATCAGTGGCCAGATATAGTCGTTCCAGCTAGAGATAAAGGACAGCACGCCGACTGTTGCAATCGCTGGCTTAGACATTGGCAACATGATGCGGAAGAAAATCCGAACAATCCCTGCCCCGTCTATCCGCGCAGACTCAATAATTTCCTCCGGAATGGCGATGAAAAAGTTGCGGAAGAGATAGATATTGAAGACGCTCGCTAGACCTGGAATGATGACCGCCAAACGGCTATTCACGAGTCCTAGGGCATTAATAATGGTGAACTGCGGGATCAACATCATTTCGCCAGGAATAATGAGTAAGGCCAGAAGAAATCCGAAAAGCCACTTCTTACCTGTGAAATTAATACGGGCAAAGGCAAAGCCGGCCAAGGAATTGATTAAGATAGAGCCTATTGCAAAGGTTACGGCGTAGAAAACACTGTTCGCCATGTAGGTCACAATGCTGAAGCGTTGAAGGACTTCTTCATAAGTCTTGAACCAGTTAGCTGGGTTAAGGCTTGGTAGGAAAGCTTCCCAGCCTTTTAAGTTCTTATAGACATCAGCCTCTGGCTTCATAGACGAGACCACCATCCAAATCATAGGGAAGAGGAAGAGGCCAGCCAGCAAAATCAGGAGAATATATTCAAGCAAGCTTCTTGGTTTCAAGCGTTTCATCCTATTCATCCTCCTTCAAGACCCGGCGTTGCACCAGGGAAATAACCCCAATTAAGGTTGTAAAGACTAGGGCAATGGAACTAGAGTACCCTACCAAACGGTCTGTGAAACCTTTGCGGTAAATGTAGTAAACCATGGTAATGGTAGAGTTGGCCGGGCCACCCTGTGTCATAACCATTGGTTGGACCAATAGCTTAAAGGCCGAAATTAAGGTCGTCAAAAGGACGAACAAGGCCGTTGGCTTGAGCAGTGGCATGGTAATATAGCGGAATTGATTCCACTTGCTGACGCCGTCGATTTCAGCTGCCTCATAGACATCTTGCGGAATATTTTGTAAGCCACCCTAAGAAGAGCAACATCTGGTAACCGGCTCCCTTGCCAGGCAGATACAAAGACGATGGCATACATGGCTTGTTTAGGGCTAGTCAGGAAGGGTTGCTTTAGCAATGCCTACTTTTTCCAAGAGAGCATTCAAAAGCCCATTATTAGGATTCAAGAGGTATAGCCATAGAATGGAAATAACGACCAGGGACATGACAACCGGTGCAAAAAAAGCCACCTTAAAAAGATATTTCCTTTACGCTTCTTATTGACAATAAGGGCCATCCCTAGGGCTGCTCCCAGTTGAACAGGGATAATCCAGACGACGAATTGCACAGTGTTCCAAAAACTCTTAATAAAAGTTTTGTCCTTGGCTAGACGGAAGAAATTATCCAACCCGATAAATTTACGTTCGTCTGGTGCTAGCATATAGTAATCTGTGAAAGCATAGTAGATGACCATACCCACCGGAATGATTAGGAAAATAAATAGTAATATCAAGGCTGGTGACAGAAAACCATAGCCTAAGAGATTTTCTTTGAATTTCTTTTTCTTGTTCATGTCAGACTCCTCTTTCTTCAAAGAAGGCAGATAGCCCCTAGCGGAACTACCTGCCCAAGGTCTTATTGATTGAGCGCTTCGTCAATCGCAATTTGCATTTCTTCTGCACGTTGATCCAAGACTTGTTGCACGTCTGGATTTCTTCATAGTAACTAATATCTTGCATGGCTTGTTGGAAAGCACGAGATACTTGTGGGTAAGCGACCACTACTGGACGAGCGTGGGCGGTCGCAGCATTTTGTTCCATCAAGAAGCGCATTGGCTCAGATACCTTGTCTTTGATATTCGCAATGGTGGTCTTACGGATTGGCAGAACGCTGTTGCCTAGGCTAATGATTTCACTAGACTCGGTGTTGGTTGCAAACTTAATGAATTCAGCTGCCCCTTCTTTTTGTTCTGACTTTTCCGTCACAGCTAATTGCCAGCTACCAGATGGGGAAACTAATTTCTTAGTAGTATTAGATACTGGGTAAGGCAGGATACCATATTCAATGTCTTTATAGTTTTCATTTAAGTCATTAATGGTCCAAGATCCGCTTAAGAGCATTGGGTAAACGCCTGTTTCAAAGCCTTTTTCAACTGGGCTAATCGTGGTGTAACCTTCTTTGACTAAATCTTGAATGAATTGAACGGCCTCAACACTTTCCTTACTGTTGAAGTAACCTTGTGCCTTAGTCCCGTCTTCATTCACAACAGTCCCACCATTTGACCAGAGTAATGGCATATAGGCATATGGCAGCATTTCGTCCATAGAATTGAGGCGGAAGTCAATTGCTGGTTGTTTGAAGTGGTCTGTCAACTTCTTGCTGATTGCCTTAAATTCGTCCCAAGTCCATGGTTTTTGCAGAGTAGGAAGTTCTGAATCTTCAATCCCAGCTTCCTTGAACATTTTCTTGTTGTAATAAATCCCTACGTTGGATTCAGAGAAACCAAAGGCATAGAATTTACCATCATAGGTCCCTTGTTGTTTAATGGAATCAAGTACATCATCCATATTAGCGTCAGCTAAGTAGTCATCCAATGGCGCAATCACCTTAGACTTAGCATAGGCTGCTGTGTTTGGTCCATCTAAAGTAATAACGTCTGGCAAGGTGTTAGTGGTAATACCCGCGTTGACCTTGTCTTCATAACCACCACCAGAACCACTACGAGGAATGTATTCTGTTGTTACTTGGTACTTTCCATCGTACTTCTTGTTGAAGTTTCTACGACTTTTGCCCAAGCCTTCCCTTCTGCGGTCTCATCTGAAAACTGTACCCAAACCTTGATGTCTTGGCCGGCAGCATGGGCTACGGGGGTTGGCGCCATTGCTCCTGCTAAGAAGCTCATCGATAAAGTGGTCAGAGCAGATAAGATGAATCCTTTTTTCATGTTGTTTCCTCCTTTTTGAAACGTTTCAATTCTTTTTTAAAAGTCAAGCCCACGGCAGGATAATGGGTCTAGCTGGGGCTCGGGATTTGAAACGTTTCAATTTATACCTTAATAATAATACCGCTTTCACGGCTTGTCAAGAGATTTTTAGAAATTCAATCCAATTTTTTTCGCGTGGTGCCTCCTTCACGAAAATGTACTGGCAAGATAACGCGATGACTACTAGGTTGAACTTGACCTTTAATCAGGGTCATCAAGAGTTCCACCGCAGCAATGGCCATCTGATCAATAGGCTGGGCAATGGTTGAGAGGAGATAGTCTTGACCTTCTGCCGTCTTCAGTCCATCAAAACCAATCAGCTGATAATCCTCTGGACAAGACTTACCAAATGCCTGCATGACCTTCATCACATGAAGGGCCATAAAATCATTAACGGTAAAGAAACCATCTAATTCGGTATTTTCTTCGACAAAAGCCCGGATAAGGCTTTCCACATCTTCAATAGGTTCTGGCATATCTAGCTTAGCAACGCAGTAACCTCGCTTAGCAGCGTAATCATAGAAACCCGCCTTGCGCAATACTGTCTCATTCTCATGGATATTGGTACCGCCAATATAAGCAAGCTGCTTAGCGCCTCGTTCTAGAAGCTCCTTGGCCGCCAGTTGCCCACCCTCATAGTTTTCTGCGGTGACATAATAGACATTCTCGGAGAAGTGCCGGTCGATGCTAACAAAAGGAAGAGAAGACAAAATATACTTATCGATGTCAGAGTAAGTAATGCCAATAATGCCATCCACCTTGTTCTTCTTTAGCATTTCAATGTACTCGATCTCATTACTCGCATCACCATCTGCATTACAAATCAGGAGCTTATAGTGATGCTGCTGCAACTCCTTCTCTACATGATAGGCGAACTGCGAGAAAAATGGATGCCAAATGGTTGGCACAATCAGTGCCACAATATTGCTGCGATTGGTTTTGAGCCCACGGGCATATTCATCGGGCTGATAGTTTAATTCGCGTATTGCCGTCTGGACCTTCTCATAGGTTGAATCCTTAACTCGAAAGCCATTGACCACACGAGAAACCGTCCCTAGACCAACGCCAGCCCGCTCCGCCACATCTTTCATGGTCGCTTTGGCTGAGAATTGATTAGCATCTTTCATAGTATCACCTCTTACTTCTTAATCTTACCATGAAATGTAGCGTTTTCAAGTATCATTCAATTTGTCTTTGAATTTTCGTTAACTTGCCCAAATTCCTATGCAAGACGAAAAGACTGGAAACAAGCTCCAGTCTTTTCCTATAAATTAATTACCAATTAGTTTTTAACTTAAACTCACACGCACTACGCCCATCACCTTTCAGACCCATACAATGACCATAGACCAACTTTAGCTTCTTTGGCTTCTTTTTGCGATGCCTCTAAATAATTCAAATAACGCGTATTAGGTGGGTAAACATAAGCAACTTGAGCTAGACCCTCACTCACTAAGATTTCTTGGACAAGTTGCCCATCAATCCAAACATAAATTAAATCGCGTTGATACTTATCTTTGTGCGTTCCAATATCATATTCAACTTCAATTTTGTGAGCCTGTTGAAGCAAGTGCTGAAATCTCTGTTTGGCCTCAAGTCCATATGGCTGTTGCCCCAATCGAGGATGATGTAGTTCGGGAGTATCTATCAGTAACAAGCGAGCTTTAATCGACTTACCGGAGCCTAGGTCAAAATAGGCAGTATCTCCGTCGACTACCTGGTATGCCTTTACTTCTTCAAGTAATTTGGGATTTATTGGCTTAGCCTGTAGGTTAGGTGAAGCTTGGGCTATCACTCCTACTGGTCGGCCACCTAAACAGATAGTCACTAATACTAATAGAAGTATAAACAGTGTCCGTCTCATCGTTCACAACCGATACCGTCTCCATCACGATCAAACTTTGGATCCCATCCTGGATCACCTGGCCGGATAGGTGCAGCACCAGCAGCCTTGACTTCCTTACAGTTCTTATAGAAAACTGAAGGCTGAGTAGGAGCAGAAGCCGGCGCTTGAGCCTGACTAGCACTCAAGTCCTTGCGAACTGGATCATCGGAAAATACCCCGCTCTGAGACCAAATTTTGCTACTGGATTGCTTAGCATAGTCTTCAGATTCCCGCATGACTTTAAGATACGGTTCATCCGCTGACTGAATATAGTCCACCCGCGCTAATCCTTCCGTAACTAAAGCTTCCTGAAGCAAGATATCATCCGCCCACAGAAAAAGTGTGGATTTACCGTCAATTTTCTGTTCTGCTCCTCCCGAATCTTCTACATTTAGTGTGTCAGCCTCCCCAAGCAAACTTTCTAAACGTTCTTTTGCTTCTTTAGCAAAAGGCTTGTTCCCTTTCATTTCGGGCGCATTAACCATTGCTAAATGCGCTTCATAACTTGAATCATCAGGGAGAGTAACCCTGATTAAGTCACCTTCTAAGACCTCAATAGACTTTACTTTGGTGACTTTTCTGTCTCCCGTTTGCTGAGCCAAAACTTTATATCCCAAACTATCTTGACTAACCTTAGCGGATACATCTGCACTTAGAGCGCTACCGGCGCATAACAATAGAAACGATGCGCTAATATAGACTGACTTTTTCATTGCACACACTTCCCTCTCATTTTTTCACGCAACACAGAACAATTCTTACTATTAAATAGTATAATCATCCACAAACATCATTCTAGCACTCTCCGCTTCATCTGCAATAGGTATCATTTAAAAAAACAAAACCGATAAGTTTCACCCTAGTTTTTACTCAAAAAAAGCAGGCCTAGGCCTGCTTTTTACGCTTGAAAATAAAACATTAGAATGCCACCAGCAACTGCCACATTGAGTGACTCAGCCTGTCCTGGCATTGGAATGTAGATGGTCTGGTCAGCTACTTGAATAACCTCTTCCGAGACCCCTTGACCCTCATTGCCCAGCACTAAGGCTAGTGCCTGATCAGTCGACACATCTGTATAGGCTTTCGCCTCTTGGTGAAGGGCCGTCACAAACCAAGGAATACCAGCGGCTTCAAAGGCTGGACGGGCCTCCTGTAAGAGATCCAAACTGACGACCTCCAGGTGCCAAAGTGAACCTTGGCTCGCTCTAAGGACTTTGTCATTGTAGACGTCCACCGTGCCTTTGCCTAGAATGACCCCATCATAAGCTGCTGCATCTGCTGTGCGAATCAGGGTTCCCAGGTTACCTGGATCTTGCACCGCATCCAAAATCAGATAGCGTTGGCCAGAAGGTTGCCAACTCAAGGGGCGATGACGGTAAGTCGATAATCGCCATAATTCCTTGGGGCGTAGGCGTCTCGCTCAGGTCCTTCAAGAGCTCAGGACTAACCAGAAAAAGTGGCAGACTAAGAGCCTGATCTGGCAACTGACTTAAATCATAATCCGGTGTAGCTACCAAATGACGGACATTTTGACCCTGACTTAAGGGCCTCTTCTACCAGATGAGTCCCCTCAATCAGGTACTGCTCCCGCCTTCTGGCGCCCTTTAGCAGTAGCTAGTTTCTTCCAGGCCTTAATCTTAGGATTTTGCTTGGACTGAATAACTTCCATGGCAAGACCTAGCGTGTAATACGGTAGATAGCTTCAGCATAGATAGCTGTTGCCTTAAGTAAGTCATCAATCGCGATAAATTCATTGGCTTGGTGCATCGTGTCAATGGAATCCGGGAACAAAGCACCGTAGGCTACCCCACGTGGCATCAGGCGGCCATAGGTCCCGCCACCGATGGTCATTTCATGCCCTTCAAGGCCCAGTTTGCTCTTCATAGACTGCTAGCAATTCCTTAACCATTGGGTCATCAACTGACACATAGTGTGGCTCCTTGAACTCGCCCCACTCATGCTTAAATCATGGCCAGCCAAACGTTGAGCAGTTTGAGCTGCCATTTTTTCTGGGTCAGTGCCTTTTGGATAACGGAAGTTAGCGACGACGCTACCACCTTTATCGTCTTGGTAGTTAACCAAGCCCACGTTCATGGTCAATTCTTGCATGACGGGATCACGGTGAGCCACGCCTAAGTTAACCCCTTCAAAATCTAGATGAAGATGGTCCGCTAAAAGATGAAGGAAGCTCTCTGCACCTGCTTGATCAAATTCAAAACGGTGTAGGTACTTAGCCAAGAAAGGTTGCTGCATTGACCCCTTTGCTTGGTGTCGAACCGTGGGCTGCCTTCCCTATCAAGGAGAAGGTCGCTTGATTGCCTTGCAGTTGCACTTGGCCACCTAATTGATGTTCTAAAAGGAAGGACTCAAAGTCCACCACTAGCTCGGCTAAATTAGCACTTTCAACAACAGCCGTTGCGTCTTGAGGCACCATGTTTTCACGCAAGCCTGCTTCAAAGCTAACTAAGTGGTTAGAGTCCAGACGCCTTAGCCCCAGCTTGGAAGTTAAAAGTCGCTGACACGTTACCTTTCTCCCCGTTAATGATTGGGAAAATGGCATCTGGTGAGAAGCCATAGTCTGGCATTTCAGCGTGTTTGAAGTAATAATCCATACATTGCCAGCCACTCTCTTCGTCCGTCCCGACGATTAAGTGGAGACGTTGGTTAAGTTCTAAACCTAATTCACGTAAGAGTTTGAGCGCGAAGTAAGCTGCCACTGTTGGCCCCTTGTCATCGCTAGAGCCACGGGCATAGATACGGCCATCTTTTCACCACTGGGTTCAAAAGGATCGGTATCCCAGCCAGTTCCTACTGGGTACCACATCGACGTGACCCAGAATACCAACTAGCTGATCACCTGATCCCAACTTCTACACGTCCAGCCCAAGGGACCAAACTGCTTAGTCTCAAAGCCATCTTCTTGTGCCATGTTGAGAAATTCTTCCAAGGCCGCCTTAGGTCCAGGACCTACTGGCGCCTCTGGCGTTGCCTTTATCATCTTCACGAACAGATGGCACCTTCAATAAACGGAATAAATCTGCGAATAGCGCCTCTTTACGCGCTTCGACTTCTTGTAACCAATTAATCTTTGTCATAGTCTACCTCCTAAAATACTTATTCTGCCACATAACCATAAGGCTCGAGAGCTTGCGCCTCTTGCTCAGTCAAGGAGCGCCACTGGCCATGGGCTAAATCTGACTCTAAACGCAGGGGGCCCCATGGCCAAGCGATGGAGGCTCAGAACCTCCTTGCCGACGGCTTGGAACATACGCTTCACTTGATGGAATTTACCTTCCTGAATAATGACCTGAATTTGGCTGGTGCCTTGATCCACATCTTGACTTAAACCGTCAACTCAGCTGGCAAGCTAGTAAAATCACCCAAGTCCAGCCCCGCCTCAAAGGCCGCGATATCCGCCTGGTCCACCAAACCTCGAATGGTGGCAGTATAGGTTTTATCCACTTTCTTCTTAGGCGACAAAAGCTGGTGGGCAAGCTGTCCATTATTGGTGAGTAGCAAAAGGCCAGTTGTGTCAATATCCAAACGACCAACTGGGAAGAGGTCCAGATGTTGGCAGCCCTCCCCTAGCCAGTCAATAACGGTCTGATGGTGTCGATCTTCTGTGGCAGACAAAATCCCCGCTGGTTTGTTAAGTAAATAATAGTGATATCGCTGATAGGGGACCACTTGGCCCCCTACAGCAACGCGGTCGCTACCGGGTGTCACTTGCGTGCCGCCCTTGCTGCAAACCTGATCATTTATAGTGACGATTTTTTGGGCTAGCAATTGCTTGATGTCTTTCCGACTGCCCCAGCCCGTATCCGCCAAATATTTCTCAATTCTCATGAGAAGAACCTCATCTTATCTTGCAGGTCTTTCTTACGCGAACCGAAGAGGATTGGTAAGAGACCGAAGAGGGCCATTACAGTCATGTAGACGAAGACACCTACCAAGACAACCAAGATTACCTTGACGAAAGTCATGCCTCGTCCAACTGGCCCCATGAGGCCGTTCAAGACTTGAGCCCAGATGCTGGTGCTAACGCCCATCAGCGCTGTCCCCAACTAGCATCTTTAACAAGTTTTGGTGTCATCTCGTTATAGCGCAAAGGTACCGACTTGTGAATGGTCCGCCACATGAGCAAGGAAGACACCAAGAAGGCAAGACCTGTCGAAAGGAAGGTTCCCTTGCGCTTGGAAAGAGCGCCACAAGTGGGAATTGCAGGACAACTTTGACGACTAAACCAATCAAGAGATGCCAGATGGATAGACGACGGAAGTTCATGGCTTGCAGAATGGTCGATAGAATGGTGTAGAGCCCCAAGATAATTGACATGTAGGAGGCCGTCACCAGAAGGCCTGGCCCTGAATGACTCCCATTAGCATAGAAAAGTTGATAAACTTCGGTTGGAATACTTGCCATACCAACTGCGGCTGGCAACATCACAAAGCTGAAGAGCAAGATAACGTGCTGAATTAAATCGCCCGTCCCTTCCTTATCCTGTTCAGCAAAACGTTTGGTGATGGCTGGCAGAGAAGACAGGGAAATCCCAATAGCCAAGGAAATGATAATCATAATCAGCTTGTTGACGTCTAGACTCAGCACCCCATAGAGTTCCGCGATTTCGCTACGCAAGAGGCTAGAAGTGTAACCCATAATCTGGCCGAAGGTATAGGTATCGATGTTTTGCGCGATAATAATACCGGATCCTACCAGGATGAAAGGAACAGAGTCTATAAGCATAATTCGCAGGGTCTTCATTAAGTCGAATTCATCACGGGATTGGTCCGTCGCGATTAAAGCCTTAATCATCGGCAAGCGACGAAGATAGACGAAAATCAAGTAGACCAGTGACACCGCCGCCCCGATAAAGGCTGCAAAAGTCGAATGGATAACCGCTGTCGTCGCTGCCCCATTGAAGAGCTTCATAACAGCATAAGTTGCTGCCAACATATAGAAGACGCGAGCAATTTGTTCCAGAATTTGGGATACAGCTGTTGGCACCATGTTATTGTAGCCTTGGAAATAGCCCCCGCAAGAGGCTCATGACTGGCAAGATAACTAGCGGTGGTACTAAGGAACGAATAACCAAAGTGGCTGCCGCATGGTCAATGGTTGGCGTCGCTGCTGCTAAGGCCGGCGCTACGAAGAAGAGCGCGGTGGCCGTCACCAAGCCCATCAAACTCATGACAATCATACTTGCCTTAAAGAGTTGGTCTGCAAAACGGTATTGCTTTTTGGAGTGATAGTAGGCCATTTGTTTGGCAATGGCACTTGGAAAACCTGCCGTCCCAATAGCTAGGAATAGCGCATAAGGTTGGTAACCCGCACTATATAATGTATTGGCATTGAGGTAGTCTGCCCCTAACCAAGCTGCCCAAGGAATGACATAGATGGCACCCAGAATCCGGGAGAAGATGTTCCCGAAAGTCAGCCAAGTCGCCCCTTTGACGATGGTTTGCTTCTCATTAAGTTCCGCCTCAATGGTGACGTCATCTTCATTCAGGTATTCTTCTAGGACCTGGTCCGTCAGATAGGCTCGGTAAAGACCTGAGTAGCCTGGCTAACCTGGTCACTGTAGGCCTGAATGGCCTCTGGCGTAATCGCCTGGGTGTCCGTTAAGTCAAAGGCTAGTTGTTGGCCTAGAGATGGGCTTTGAGGACTGGCGGTCTGAGGTCTTTCCGTCGGACGCGCCGCTTGAGGCTCCGGGTGGCCGGCCACCGCCTCTTCTTCTAGTTCCAAATCAAAATCTGAACTAGGGTAGGTATCAGAGTCGGTTTCAAGTTCTGAGGCGTCATGTTCAGCCTCTGGCTCTACTTCTTGCTCCGAAGCTGTTTGACTGGCACCACCTTGACTATCATCTTCATCATGGTCAGAGTCTGACTTATCAGAAGGGTGACTTGTTTGGGAATCCTCTTGAGTCGTTGCTTCTGGCTCGGACTCCTCTTCTTCCTTAGGTTCGCCTTCTTGAATCCAACGTACTAGACGTTGCCAAAGGTTAAGTTTTGGCTCAGTCACTTCCTCTTTTTGAGGCTCTTGCTCAGTTACTTGATCTGAGTCTAAGCTTTCATCATCTGAGGATTCTGAGTTATCTCCTTGCTTCTCCATATCTAAGGCAGATACTGGAGCCCATTGGTTGTCATCGTCACTCTTGTCCTCTTGTGAAGCTGACTCGGCTTCTTCTTCCAACTCAACAGGAGCTAGCAGATTAAGTTCTACACTTTCTTCTTCTGCCTCTTCTTGGGCTTGACCTTGATTTTCTGGGTCTTCCTGACTTGGCTCAGAACTTTCAGTTCCTTGGGAAGTCTCAACACTATCCAGGTTTGCTTCAACTTGCTCAGTAGTTTCAACTTCTGCCTCAGCTAATTCCACTTTTACATCAGTTAGTTCAAGTTCTGGTTCTGCTTGACTTTCAATCGGGGTAAGCTCGTCATTAACTTCCACCTCTACAGGCTCTTCAGCTAATTTCGTCTTCTGGCGCAGCTGCCTCTTCCTTAGGTTTGAGGCTGTTGACTCTTTGCGTGATACCTTGCCACCAGTTTTGCATCAGTCGCTCAATCTTGGTTGGGGTCAATTCTGGTGCCCCAAATTGGTCATAAGCGTCCAAATCGTCTAAGTGATCTAAGCTATAGTGGGCTTCATAGACAGCGTCTAAATCTAAGCGAGGTAGCTTAAGCGATTTTGATGCTTTAGCTTCTGTCGGCTGAGGTTTTGGATGTTTTGGACGATAAATAAAAGGATTATAGTTTGGATCATCTTGTCCTTCTAAATCAAGATTACTTGTGGAGCTGCTTTCAGCACTCTCTAGCTCTAACTCTGGAAGGTCAGCCTCTAACAGTTCTTCTTCTGCTTCAACTTCAGCTTGCTCAGTTAGTTCAGTCTCGTCTTCCCAGGTAGGCAAGTCATTGACTACCAATTCTGCCTTATCCTTTGCTGGCTCACTAGGTGCTGGCTCGGCATCTGCTTGGAAGATGGGGTCTACATCAAATTGATCATCGTCTAGTTCCAAATCCAGGTCAGCTGGCAGATTAAGGTTAAAGTAATCGCCATCTGCCGGTTGCGCATTAGGCCGACGTAATTTCTTCATGTCTTCTTTGGAAAAGATGACGGTCTCATGCAAGTTTTGTTCTTCGGCCAACAAAGCCTGTAAATCCGGGCTTGGTGTGCCGCGCTCTAAATCGCGCTTGTCTCTTTCTGTCATCTGCATCGTCTCCTTAATTTGCTACGATATTGACTAATCGGTTAGGAATAGCTACTACTTTGCGTAGGGTCTTGCCTTCAAGTTGCGCTTGAATTTCTGGCAAGTTAAGAGCCAAATCACCTAAGGCATCCGCGGCCATATTGGCCTCTACCATGACCTTAGCCTTAATCTTCCCATTAATTTGAACTACAACTTCTACCTGATCTTCAATGGTCAAAGCTTCCTCATAGCTTGGCCAAGCGACATGCGAAATGCTGTCTTGGTAACCTAGCTTTTGCCAGATTTCCTCACTAATATGTGGAGCCAATGGCGACAACAATTGAATCAGGCCTTGAGCATAAGCTTTTGGAATGATGGCCTGGTCTTTCGTAGCATTGAGGAAAATCATCATTTGAGAAATTGCGGTATTGAAGTGAAGAATTTCATAGTCTTCTGTTACCTTCTTGACAGTTTGGTGGTAGACACGTTCTAGGGCAGGGTTCTCAGCATCTTGAATTCGCTCGCTGAGGCTACCGTCTTCTGCCACATAGAGGCGCCAAATCCGATCAAGGAAGCGACGAGTAGATTCCAAGCCATTCTCACTCCAGGCAATCGAAGCATCCAATGGGCCCATGAACATTTCATAGACACGTAGGGTATCTGCACCGTATTGTTCTACCACATGGTCTGGATTGACCACATTGCCCTTGGACTTAGACATCTTATTGCCGTCCGTCCCCAAAATCATACCTTGGTTGAAAAGTTTCATGAAAGGTTCCTTAGTTGGTACTACACCTAAGTCGTAGAGGAATTTATGCCAGAAACGCGCGTAAAGCAAGTGCAAGACTGCGTGTTCTGCGCCCCCAATATAGAGGTCAACTGGCAACCATTTGGCTAACTTGTCTGGATCTGCTAGGCGCTCTGAATTCTGTGGGTCGATATAACGGAGATAGTACCAAGAACTACCCGCCCATTGTGGCATGGTGTTAGTCTCACGGCGACCTTTACGCCCTGTCTCTGGATCCACCACGTTGACCCACTCTTCAATAGCAGCCAATGGTGATTCGCCCGTACCACTTGGTTGAATCTTATCGGTCACTGGCAGACGAAGTGGTAATTGATCTTCAGGCACTAGACTCATACTGCCGTCTTCCCAATGAATCACTGGGATAGGCTCGCCCCAATAACGTTGACGCGAGAAGAGCCAGTCACGTAGACGGTAGTTGACCTGGCGTTGGCCTTTACCCTTGGCTTCTAACCAATCAATCATGGTCGTAATAGCCTCCGCATTATGGAGACCGTTTAAGAAGTCAGAATGAATGTGTAGCCCGTCGCCTTCATAGCAACCAGACTCATTATGTTCAATTACGGACACAATTGGCAAATCATACTTGCTAGCAAATTCGAAGTCTCGCTCGTCGTGGGCTGGTACCCCCATGACTGCCCCGGTTCCATAAGAAGCCAAGACATAGTCCGCAATCCAAATTGGTAAGGATTCACCAGTTACGGGATGTTTAACGTAACCTCCCGTAAAGACCCCGGATTTATCCTTATTAAGGGAAGTCCGGTCCATATCACTCTTCGTTGCGACTGCGTCAACATAGGCTTTTACCGCAGCTTCTTGTTCTGGGCTGGTGACTTTCGCTACTAATTCATGTTCAGGTGCTAAGACCACATAAGAAGACCCAAAAAGAGTATCCGCGCGTGAAGTAAAGACTTGTACTTGGTCGGCGTGACCACAATATCAAAGTTAATCAAGGCCCCTTCGGATTTACCAATCCAGTTGCGTTGCATTTCCTTAAGGCTTTCAGGCCAGTCTAGAAGATCTAAGTCTTCTAGAAGACGCTCTGCATAGGCTGTAATCTTGAGCATCCATTGTTTCATTGGTTTACGGAAAACTGGATGCCCTCCGCGCTCGGATTTACCATCAATGACTTCTTCGTTAGCCAAGACGGTCCCCAGGGCTGGGCACCAGTTAACGGCTACTTCTGCTTCATAGGCCAAGCCTTTTTCGTACATTTTGGAGAAAATCCATTGGGTCCATTTATAATAGTTAGGATCGGTTGTATTGACTTCCCGCTCCCAGTCATAGCTGAAACCAAGTGAATTGATTTGACGGCGGAAAGTTTCGATATTGGCAGCAGTAAAATCAGCTGGGTCATTCCCCGTATCCAAAGCGTATTGTTCAGCAGGCAAGCCAAAAGCATCCCAACCCATTGGATGCAAGACATCATAGCCTTGTGCCCGTTTCATACGAGCCACGGCATCTGTTGCTGTATAGCCTTCTGGGTGCCCTACGTGCAAGCCCTGACCAGATGGGTAAGGGAACATGTCTAGTGCATAGAACTTAGGATGCCCAGGACGCTCCTGAGTTTTAAAGGTTTGGTTTTGGCGCCAATAGTTTTGCCATTTTTCTTCGATTGCTTTGTGATTATAGGTCATCACATAACCTCCTTGCATTTCTGATAAAAAAAGCCCTACATAAACCGTGTTAAACACAGTTCACATAGGGCGAAATTTTCGCGGTACCACCTAATTTAAGCTAGAATAGCTTATCTCTAGCCTTAACGCGGCGGACGTCTAGTCTTACTGAAGATTCAGACTAGCTTCAATTGGATGAGTTCAGTAGCACTCCCGGCTTATTTCCACCACCCATAAGCTCTCTATAGCAGTTGTACCGCCTACTAATTCCAATATTGAATTACTATTGAGTCTAGTATATCAAATACTAGCGACTAGTTCAATGAGATGACTTGACCTACTTGGATGAAATGGGAACCCCCATTGTTAGCGATCAATTTGTAAACATCTACCCCATTACGACGAGCGATTGAGTACAAGGTGTCACCTGCTTGGACAGTATATGAACCGCCACTTGCTTGGCTAGCGTTGTTTGCAGCTGGAGCTGGTGTTTCAGCAGCTGCTGGCGCTGGAGTCTCTGCAGGAGCTGGTGTTTGGCTAACTGGTGCAGGAGTTGGGGCTGGTGTTTCAGCAGCGGCGCCACCACCTGGTACCTTGATACTTTGACCTGGGTACAAGAAGTAGTTTGAAGTCCCGTTCAAGCGTTGGAGCTCTGAAATTGAAATTCCATACTTGTTAGCAATACGCCAGTAGCTGTCACCTGCTTGAACTGTATAGTTGCCACCGCCTGTGCTTGGCGCTGGTGCTGGTGTTTCAGCAGGAGCTGATGTTGTACTTGCAGTGTTGCTAGCAGGAGCTGGTGTCGCACTTGCTGAACCTGAGCCTGGCACTTTGATGCTTTGGCCTGGGTACAAGAAGTAGTTTGAAGTCCCATTCAAGCGTTGGAGTTCTGAAATCGAAATCCCGTACTTGTTAGCAATACGCCAGTAGCTGTCGCCTGCTTGGACAGTATAAGAACCGCCTGCTGCTGGGGCTGCAGTCGTTGTACTTGTTGAAGTAGAAGAACTGTTTGATGAAGCAGTAGCATTTGAAGATGACCCTGAACCTGGGACCTTGAGGCTTTGACCTGGGTAGAGGTTGTAGTCAGATGTGCCGTTCAAACGTTGGAGTTCTGAGATAGAAATCCCGTACTTGTTAGCAATACGCCAGTAGCTGTCACCGGCTTGGACTGTGTATGAACCGCCTGCTGCTGGGGCTGCACTTGTTGTGCTAGTTGAAGCAGAACCGCTATTTGATGAAGCTGACGCATTAGTCCCTGAACCTGGCACTTTAATGCTTTGGCCTGGATGGAGAGTGTAGTCAGAGGTACCGTTCAAGCGTTGGAGTTCTTGAATAGAAATCCCATACTTGTTAGCAATACGCCAGTAGCTATCGCCTGCTTGGACTGTGTATGAACCACCCGCTGCTGGTGCTGCAGAGCGCGTACTTGTAGTTGAGCTTGAAGTTGAAGAAGCAGAGCCACTTGTAGTTGAAGCAGAACCTGGTACTACCAAGCTTTGACCTGGATAGAGGAAGTAGCTTGAGGTACCGTTCAAGCGTTGCAATTCTTCAATCGAAATGCCGTACTTGTTAGCAATACGCCAGTAGCTATCGCCTGCTTGAACCGTATAAGAACCGCCACCAGTTGCTGGGAGCTTGTGGACGTGCTGGGCTAGCAGTGCTGGAACCACCCGCATCATATTGAGTCAAGCCATAGGTTTGAATTAATTGGTTGAGCTTAGACGCGTAACGAGTATCTGTCGCATAACGACCCGTTAAGTGTTGTGTTGCGTCTTGATAAGAGTTGGTCGCACTCACGCGCGCCCCATAATAGAATTTATAGCGCCAGCTGTTAGGATTGTTGTCCCCAGTTAAAGCGAAGCATAGTCATTCAGGGATTCACCATAGTTGCTATACTTACGGAAAGGTTCCTTAGCAGCATAGTAGTTACCACTACCGTCGTCTTCTAAGGTGTCCATACGAACGGAATTACCGTTGTAGTCACCCTTGATCCCGAATAAGTTATAGTTAGGTGCTGATGCTAATCCACTTTGGCCCCAACCTGATTCTAAAATTGCTTGCGCAATCATTACAGAGGCATACAAGTCATTATTCTTAGCGATATCGCGTGCATACCCTCCAATAGTTGATAAGAAGTTCTGTTGGGTAGCTGTTTGAGCTTGTACGGTCACCTTTGGTGCAGTGAGCGTGCTTAAAGTAGATGCAGAAGCGAATAAGACTAAGCCTGCATTAACCACTTTGGCAATTTTCTTATTTGATTCGTGGCGCTGTGCTTGTTTACGACGATTAATCACCGCTTGACGCGTTAATTTCACGTATATTCCCCCATTCTGCCATTTTATGATACAATACCATTATATAGAAAGCCTCTCGCTAAAAAAAGGGGCCTAGCCCCCTTTTCGTTTACTTTTAACTATTGTGTAACTTTCACGTAATACAAAGGAGTTTGTCTATGCAACGCGCTCTACACTACAGCCACACCCTCTTAGCTGCCTTAATCCAACGCTTTCCAGATGGAGTCTATATCGACGGAACCCTAGGCAAAGGACATGACACAGCCTTTATCCTAAGCCAACCAGGCTTTTGTGGCCAGGTTATGGGCTTTGATATCCAAGATCAGGCCTTGGCTTGGACCCAGGAACGCCTAGCTAAGCTGCCCAACAAGGAGTCTGCCCAGCTTTTCCTAGCCTCTCACGACCAAATTCATACGCTTTTAGCTGAGGTCCCTCAATTCAGTGGTGCCATTTATAATCTAGGCTATCTACCCGGTGGCGACCACCAAATCACAACTCAAGAGACTTCCACCCTGGCCTCTCTAGACCAGGTGCGAACCAAACTTCGGGTTGGCGGTCAAATTATCTTTGGTGATTTACAGTGGCCACCCTGAAGGTGCCAAGGAAAAGGATGCCCTCTTCCAAGCCTTAGCCAGCTGGCCCCAAGAAGAATTCCAAGTCCTTCATTATGGCTTCATCAACCAACGGAATAATCCACCACAGCTCCTCATCATCGAGACGTATCAAGTAAGTAAAAAAAGCTGAGACCTAAGTCTCAGCTTTTCATTTTGTCTTATTCTGCAAGCGCAGCTTTGAGTTCATCTACCTTGTTGACCTGCTCCCATGGTAAGACCACGTCTTGACGACCAAAGTGACCATAGGCTGCTGTCTGTTTATAGATTGGGCGACGCAAAGCCAAGGTGCGGATAATCCCATCTGGCGTTAAGTCAAAGAGTTGACGTACTGCTTGAACGAGGCGACTTTCAGAAACGACACCTGTTCCAAAGGTTTCAATCCGAATAGATACTGGTTGCGCTACCCCAATTGCATATGCCAATTGTACCTCACAACGCTTAGCTAAGCCGGCTGCCACGATATTCTTGGCAATGTAGCGAGCCATGTAACTAGCTGACCGGTCCACTTTAGTCGCATCCTTACCAGAGAAGGCACCGCCACCATGGCGGGCATAGCCACCATAGGTGTCGACAATAATCTTACGGCCTGTCAGACCGGAGTCTCCTTTAGGCCCACCGATGACAAAACGACCGGTTGGGTTGATTAAGAAGCGGGTTTGATCATCTAATAAATGTGCCGGAATCACAGGCTTCACTACTTGTTCAATCACGTCTTGACGCACAGTTTCTAAGGTTGCTTCAGGCGCATGTTGAGTCGAAATGACGACTGTATCCACCCGTAGGGCTTGACCGTCTTCTCCGTACTCAACGGTTACTTGGGACTTACCATCTGGTCTCAGGTAAGCCAATTGACCAGACTTACGCACCTCACTCAGACGTTTAGCTAGGCGATGGCTAAGCGCGATTGGCAATGGCATAAATTCTTCCGTCTCATCACAGGCATAACCAAACATGAGCCCCTGGTCACCTGCCCCAATCAATTGATCGGTTGCTTCGTCCCGGGTTTCAATGGCAGCATCTACCCCCTGAGCGATATCAGGCGATTGCTCGTCAAGCGCGACTAAGACCGCCACATTATCGCCATCAAAGCCATAATCACTTGAATCATAGCCAATTCCCTTAATCGTTTCGCGTACAATTTGTTGGATATCGACATAGGCAGTCGTGCTGACTTCCCCGAAGACCAATACCAAGCCGGTATTGACCGCGGTCTCGCAGGCCACCCGGGCTAGTGGGTCTTGTGTCAGGATGGCATCTAAGATGGCATCACTAATTTGATCGGCAACTTTATCTGGGTGTCCTTCCGTCACCGATTCAGATGTAAACAACTTTCTTTCCATAGTAATTTCCCCCATTTTGTAGATTGGTTACAAGGCAACTTCATTAAGAAAATGAATCCCATCGGGAATTTATTGTTGTAACTGACTCCATTATACATTAGTATAGTAGATATAGATAGTAAAAAATGTCGAAAAAAGAGGATTAGCTATGAAACACTTTGCACACTTTCTAAGACATCCCCTCATTCGAATCTTCCTGGCGCCACTAGGCTTTGGGATATATGGTTTAATCGTGGGGATGTACCACACTACCGAAATCAACTGGTTAGCCTTGGGCTATCTCTACCTGATTTTAGTCAGCAGTCAGTTGATTGACCACTACTTCTTCGTTCGCTTCAATACCCGCAAGGCCAATGCCAGCTCGCCAGTGATTCTATACGCCATGGAGATTCTGCTCTGGGCAGCAACCGTGGGCTTTATGTGGCAGCATCATTGGGGGGCTAACCTCTTACTCCTCCTCTATATCGCCTATACCCACATCCAGCATTATCCTTATAATCTGACCAACAGCCTCTACCAGTTGATTCTGAATGTCTTCTTCCAGGCCTTCATCGTCAACAACCTAGCCTACTTCAGCCAGACAGGGACCATCACGACCGGCTTCCTCATCAGCCTCCTGCCTCTGGCAGCCTTACAACTGGCCTTTCAAGCTGAAGGCAATAGCCTAGTTAGTCAGCTAACGGGACACCCTTCCGTCATGCCACATGGCTTAAAAACAAGTCTAGTGCTTATCTTGAGCCCTAGTAGCTGTGGCTGCTGGGACCTACTTAAGTTTCCCATCCAAATCTTATTTCATGCTCCAACTCCTCTTTATCGCCGGGAGCGTCTTGACCTTAGCCCCTCTCTTGGTCCAAACTCGACAACATAACCAAAGCCAAAATAAACTCAACTATCTCAGCACTAGTTACTTGCTGATTAGCATCCTGTATGCTTGGCCTTACTGCTTCTAACATATATGGCTAAAACAGCCGTTCCCACACGTAGGTGGGGACGGCTGTTTTTGGATGTCTAGTCAGGCAACTTAGCCCAAAAAACATGGTATCGCACGGTTGCGCATGATGCTGACAACTGTCACGATTAACATCACCAAGATTGGAAGGTAGCTCCATGACAAAGGTAGTCCTAATAGGGCAATATATCCGAACAAGGTACATCCCACCACCAATTTCTCCAGTGTGGTCTTCTGGCCACGAAGACTCCATAGGGATAATACAATACCTAGGATTATCAAGGTCAGCATACTGCCGAGATAAATCCGAAGCGGCCAATGGCTACCCAAACTTGTTAACATAATGGGCGACGGGATGCTCAGATCTATTTCTAGCACCTCGATAGTGTCTCTTAAGATTAAGAAATTCCCGATTGAAAACACCAAAAAGAAAGCATTGAAGGGGAGTAAGACTTGTTTTATCTTCAAGGTATTCTCACCTCCTCTGATTCAGTAAATTATAGAGCCATTGAAGATTCCAATCTGGAGCAGGCTGTGCTTGAATGATAGGTTCAAAAATTGTAGCAAGTGCTTCATCTACGAATATTTGCTCCTCATCTGAAATGTCATGTCTCAGACTAGTTAATAAGGGAGTATCTACAGGTATATACTCAACTTGACCCAAAGGAGTTAGCGAGTAGTGAATAGCCTCATCATTATAATAGAGTTGTCTACTGTCCGCAATTACGATATAACGAATTTTGGCTCCATTATACGCCGTGGTAAATTCCCAATCTCCGCTTAAATTATCTCTCTTGTACTTATAATTATCAAGTTCAGGATGCTCGATTTGATTAAAGTTTCGCATTGCTTCTTGCAAAGGGCGAGTATCTTCCTTCGGTGTACCTTTGCATAGTATACGCTATAAGTTGATAAGTTGTCTGACACTTTCGTCCATGCAAAAAGTCCTACAACGGTAACTATAAATACAATTATAAATAACTTCCATTTTGATTTCATATCTTTCTCCCATGAGTCATTTTAAGCAATGATTTGGGTTGCCGCACTTATTCTTGCGATCTTCCTTTTTCGGTGTTGCACTTAATTATACAATCTGCGCCCCGAAAAAAGCTAGGACGCACGCCCTAGCCTCTCGTTGTTTAGCCTGTAATGAAATTTCCCAGGAATACCCACAGGATGCAGAGGACCACTTGGACGCCCACCATGTAGAATAACCATTGGCTTGGTAGGCGCGGAATCTTCAGCTTGTAGACAAAGGCTACCGCTAGGAGCGCGTAGACCAACATCAGGAAGATTTGGAAGACAGTCAGCGGGAGCAGGAAGCCTACTAAGGACACGACCTGAATCGCGAAGACGCCTAGTTCTAGTGGCAAGCCCGACGCTGTGGCGCTTGTCCACTGGATCTTGGAATTCGGCCGCTTGGTTGAAGTAGGCCAGGCGAATTCCGACTGCCAAGATGTAAAGTGCGAAGACAATGAGGCTAAAGGCGCCCGCATTGGTTACCGCCATCAGATAGACGCCCGGGAGGACGCCATAAATGAGGAAACTACTCAAGGTCTTGAGCTCCTTGGCGAAGGCAGCCTCCGCCACCGAAGACTGGAATTGATTCATGAAGCCTCCGACGAACAAGTCGATGATGGAGGCAATAATCAAGGAAACAAGGGCGTACTGTAGTTCACGATGAAAGGCGAACCCGATCCCTGTCGCTGCAAAAAACAAACCTGCTAATAACACCACATTGGAGCGGTGCAACTTCCCAATAAACATACCGACACCCTGCTTTCTTTTAAATTTTTACACTTCTTAGGCTTTCTCGAAGCCAATAATGAGACCGTGGTACTGCGCGTAGAATGTGCAGAGCCCATTAAAATCCACTACCTCAATTTGAGCCTGAGGATAGTGTTCACGCAGCAAAGCACTCACCGCTTCAACCACTTCTGGATTGTCGCTATGAGAAATCGCCACCTTTACCACCTTGGTAGCCATGCTTGAGCATTTCTTCTACGGTTGCTTTCACAGCCCGTTTGCTCCCCTTAGACTTGGCCCCAATCTCAATCTTACCTTCAGCTGTACGAACCCCAATCAGGCGAATGCCCTAAGAGACCAATCATACCGCCGACTAGACGATTGACACGGCCGGCTTTGACCAAGTTATCTACTGACTCCAAGATGAAGACCACATCCGTCTTCTGGTGATAATCCTTCAGGCTAGCTACCACTTGGTCAAAATCCAAACCAGATTTTACTAACTCCAAACCCTTAGCAATCAAGAGGTCGTTCTCTGTCCCAGCAGACAAGCAGTCAAAGATATAGATATTAGCCAATGGGTTTTCTTCCAAAGCCATATTGCGACCAAGCTGGGCGCTATTATAAGAACCTGATAAGCCACTTGAGATGGTAAAGCAGATGACATTTTCGGCTCCTTCGAAGGCATTGGCATAAGCTTGAGGAGACGGACAAGCAGTCGAAGAGGCCTCCTTGCTGTCTTGCATATCCTTTACAAAAGTTGCCATATCTAAGTTGGCATCATCCACATATACCTGAGTGCCAATATTAATCATTAAAGGTACTAATTCAAAAGCGACATCCGTCCCTGCAAACAGGTCCGGCGAGATAGTTGCGCCTGAATCGGCTACTAACTTCCATTTCATAGGTAATTCCTCCCTCTGTCTTCTCCCTAAGTATATAAAAGCCCACGGCAACTTGCAAACAAAATCACGCGTGGGACTCTCTTTTTATTTTTAGGATCTTTAGGGGCTAGCACTTTCCAGCCTCTCCATAAGCAACTATGCCTGATATCGTTTAACTAGGGCAGCAATCCCCATGCCCCCACCAATGCAAAGGGAGGCAAGGCCATATTGACTCTCAGAGCGAACTAACTCATGGCAGAGCGTCGCTAAGACTCGGACGCCTGAAGCCCCAATAGGATGACCTAAGGCAATAGCGCCGCCATGGACATTGGTCCGCTCAGCCAACCATTCGGCTGTTACTCCGTGATGGGCAACTAAATCATGTGAGACAGCTAGCGCTTGAACCGCAAAAGCCTCATTGAGTTCAAAGCGGTCAACTGCTTCAAAAGGCACGCCAGTACGCTCTAAAACCTGCTCAATAGCTCCTACAGGGCCAATTCCCATAAGGCTAGGGATCCACCCCTGCCTGACCAAAACCTAGGACCTCAGCCAGTGGCGTCAAGTGGTAGCGGTCTACGATTTCTTGGCTCACCAAGCAGAGAAAGGCTGCGCCGTCATTAATACCTGACGCATTACCGGCTGTTACTGTCCCCTCTGCCTGGAAGGCAGGGCGCAAACTAGCTAATTTCTCAGGGCTAGTTTTGTAGTTAATATACTCATCTCGATCAATCACTTGACGATTACCCTTGCGGTCGACTTCTGTCACAGCCACAATTTCCTGGTCAAAGAGGCCTGCTTGTTGAGCCGCTTGAGCCTTGACTTGAGACTGATAAGCATAAGCATCTTGAGCTTGGCGACTAATGTCATATTGCTGAGCTAAAGTTCTCAGCCGTCACGCCCATAGCATAGCCCCCAAAGGCATCAGACAAGCCATCCTCGATAGAGGCTATCCACTAGAGGACTGCCACCATAAGACATGCCCTTGCGAGATTTGCCATCTAGGACGAAGGCGGCCTGGCTCATACTTTCCACGCCCCCAACGATCAGGGCTTGGTTCTCGCCGGCTTTAATCTTGATATAGCCTTCATAGACTGCCTTCAAGCCACTCCCACAGACCATATTGACAGTGTAGGCTGGGGTCGACATCGGTAGTCCCTGCCTCTAGCGCAATTTGACGGGCCAGGTTTTGACCATGGCCAGCCGATAAGACATTCCCAACAATCACTTCTTCAATGGCTTCCACTGGTACTTGGTCTGATTCTAGCACTGCCCGGAGAACTTGGCTGCCCAAGTCTAGCGGACTGAGATTGGATAAGGCGCCAAGATAGCGACCAATGGCCGAGCGCTTAACTTCTGTAATATATACGCGTGTCATAAGTAACTCCCTTTAGTTCAAAAGTTCAATGAATGCTTAAATCAATGGTCGCTTGCTGACGCAAGACTGGCAACAAAATGACGAATGCAGGTGACATAAGCTTGAATGAAGGCATCATCCTCCAAATACAATTCATGCTTACGCCCCGGCACACAGTAAGCTTGGGCTTGAGCTAGACTCGACGTCAAGCCATGAATGCCACTAGCTAAACATGGTCGTCAAGCTCCGCCCGCCAGACTAGGACTGGCAAAGTGAGCTGGCCAAGGCCTTGACGAGACAAAATTTTGCGCGAGCTAGCTAGACTAGTTGCTAACCAAGACCAAGTAGCGCCCCAGCTAGGAATTGGATGGTTGGCTAGGTGCCAATGATGGAAATACTGGCCACGTTCATATTGAGTGGTCCAGCGATTCTGGCGGGGATACTGGCTATGACGTTCAGGATCAAAGGCGCCCTGACGTGGAGCATAAGCTTTGCCACCGCCTAAACAAGTGACGGCTCGACTCAGTAGATGGGCATAGGCAAAAGGAATCTTGCCCGTATCGATTGCCAGCATAGGCGAGGAAAGGATGAGCCCCTGAGCCAAGCCGGGATAGAGTTGGCAAAGACGAGTCGCGACCGCTCCACCCATGGAGTGGCCGAATAGGACTAAGGGACCTTGGATTTTTTCTTGCTTACCTAAATGGTCCAAAAGGCTAGCTAGGTCCTCAGCATATTGATCGAAACGTTGGCTATGAACGCTGGATTTGGGACCATAGGGACCACTGGCGCCGTGCCCTCTTAGGTCCACTGCAATGACCTGACAGCCTTCTTGATGCCAGTAGTAGGTTAACTCCCGAAATTTTTCCTTGAACTCATTGAGACCATGGATGATTAGGAGAGTAGCCTGAGCCTCAGCATGAGGATAGAAATCAAAGGCTAAAGTCTGGCCGTCTTCTAAGGTAATCGTCTCTGACTGACCATGTTGTGCCAGATAAGGCTGAACCCAGTCTGTCATTTCTTGGTCGAACTGGGTCTTGCGATAGCCAGGCATGCTGAGTGCTAGCCTTAGCCTGCCAGCTGTCGACGTCAAAGACTTGCTCGCGGTCATTACTTGGCTTGAGGCCATGTCGACGCTGGTAGACCTGGCCATAGGTCCAAGTCGCTAGCCCCAGGCCAACTAGACTGGGCAATAGATAAGCAAAAGGTGAAGTCATGGTGGGGCTCCTTCAAGTTGAATTAAGGACTAGTAAGTGTATCGGAGGTGACAACTGCCACCAAACGCACGTAGGCCACGTCACCAACCAATTGGTCGCTAGGTTGAGCGTAGAGAGTCACATATTGACTGGCAATATAGGCGCTGGTCTCCTGGCCTTCCATTTTGGCAAAGGCCTTATAGAGATAATCAGCCAGAATGTCAGGGTGCTGGCGCCAAGTATCTAGGTGGACGTCATCCGCCGCAATGTAGAGCTCAAAGGTGGATTCCCCTAATCTGGAATTGGCATCCTCAATTGCTGGATGCGCCGTCCGAAAATCTTGCCCATCTAAGGTCCGGCTACTCAAGTAATAATAATCGGATAATTGACGAACCCGAGTTTGACTCCCTGTAGCAAGTTGGTGGCCGATCTGAATCTCTGGCCAACCGAGTTGGCTCCGATGTTGGTTAACTTGATTGACAAAGGCCTGATTCAGGCCATTCAAATCCAAACCCTGATTGAAGGTTTGGGCTGTGCGGGCGGCCTTCTGATATATAGGGCTAGCCGCCACATTAGCCGCTACTTGATGGGGTTCTTGGTTGGCCCCAGATTGAATGACCTGGGACTGATTATCCTGAGGCTTATTTTGTGGAATATTCAATAATTTTTGGGCGATAGTCAGCATGGCTTGCGGGCGGCTGAGGCTATTATCCTGCCAGACAGCCTGAATCATATCCCGTCTGGCAAAGAGGGCCAGGCAGAGGACGACAATAATCGCCACTATCTTCAAAGGGGTCGTAGATCTTTTTTTCATGGTCAGTCTCCTTCTTCTACCATCTTAGGCAATTCTGACAGAGATTTCAATCTTGATGACTGAGATTTACCCTTTCTTAAGATTTGAACAGGACATTTGTCCCAAGTCCTAAAAACGCGTATAATGTGTAGAGTAGACGGGGCTCCCTGCCCCTAGATTAAAGGAAGGAGGACCCCCATGACGGATGCCCAGTCCCAGACTGCCCAAGAACGGGCCAAGGTTCAAGAACGGATTGAAGCCAAGCTCAAGCTCTTGCCAGATTTACCTGGCTGCTATCTCATGAAAGATGCAGCCGATCAGATTCTCTATGTCGGCAAGGCCAAGAACCTTAAAAACCGAGTGCGCTCCTATTTCCGTGGCGCCCACGATACCAAAACTACTAAACTAGTGTCCGAAATCGACCACTTTCGAGACCATCATCACCAATAGTAATAAGGAAGCACTCTTTGCTAGAAATCAATCTGATTCAGCAGTATAAGCCGCCTTTTAATATTCGGCTCAAGGAAGGGACCATGTATCCCTACCTTAAAATCACCAAGGAACGCCATCCCCAGCTCATCATCACATCCAATGTGACCAAGGACGGCGGTCTCTACTTTGGCCCCTTCCCCAATGTAGGGAGCAGCCACCCAGACCCAGCAACTCTTGCATCGGGTCTATCCCCTACGTCGTTGTGGTAAAAATGAGAAAGCGGGCTTGCTTCTATTATCATCTAGGTCAGTGCATTGGTCCCTGCGATCATGAAGTCACCAAGGACATGTACCAGCAACAGATTCAGAAGATTAAGCAATTTTTCAACGGCGATATCCAACCCATTATGACTCAGCTCAAGGACAAGATGCAGGCAGCCGCCGAGCGTCTGGACTTCGAACAGGCCGCCGATTACCGGGACCAACTCCAATACATTGAGACCACTATCGAGCGTCAGATTATCATGAGCCAGGACTACGACAACACAGATGTCTTCGCCTATGACTTCCAACGGGGCTGGATTTCCATCCAGGTCTTCATGCTCAGACAAGGTAGTATTCTCAAACGTGAGGCCGCCATTTACCCAGCTTATACGGATCCCTGATGAGGAGTTGACGACCTTTATCGCCCGCTTCTATCAGGAAGAAAACCACTTACTTCCTAAGGCTATCTTGGTCCCTGAGGATGTTGACAAGGACTTGTTATCGCAAGTGATTTCAGTTCCCTATCAGCACGCCACAGCGAGGCAAGAAAAAGTCCATGCTGGACCTTTGCGCTAAGAACAGCCAGCTGGCTCTCAATGAACGCCTCAACCTCTTGGACATCCAAGCCCAACAAACCCGTGGTGTCAGTGAAGACCTAGCGGCTAGCCTTGGGCATCCCTCTGGCCTATCATATCGAAGCCTTCGACCACTCCAACATTTCAGGGGACTGGCCTGGTGTCGGGTATGGTAGTTTACAAAGAAGGCAAGCCTGACCGCAAGAGCTACCGCAAGTTTAAAATCAAGGAATCTAACCAAACCAATGAATTTGCCCACACCCAAGAGGTCATTCGCCGTCGCTATTCGCGCTTACTGCGTGAGGAACAGCCCCTGCCTAATCTGATTTTGATGGATGGGGGCAAGGTCCAGGTCCGGGCAGCCCGCCAGGTGATTGAAGAGGAACTAGGCCTCTCTATCCCTGTCGCTGGCATGGTCAAAGACGACAAACACCGGACCGCTTCCCTCCTGAAATGGCTATAGCGAGGAGCTGGTAGAGCTAGACCGCCAGTCGCCTGTCTTCCACTATATCCAAACGAATCCAAGAAGAAGTTCACCGCTACGCTATTTCCTACCACCGTCAAGTACGGAGCAAGCAACAATTCGCTTCTAAGTTAGACGCCATTCCTGGTGTGGGTAAGGTAACCCGCACCAAGTTGCTCAAGCACTTCAAGTCCCTCAAGGCTATGAAAGAAGCCTCCATTGAGGACTATGCCAAAGCTTGGTGTAAGGGCTGAATTAGCTGAGCGAATTATTGCCTATCTCAGCAAACAAAAGGACTGAGCCTAAGCTCAGTCCTTTTTGCATGCTATGATTTTAAGTGACTAGCCACAAAGCCAGGACATAAAAGCTAACCCAGGCTAAGTTAAGGGCAGCGCCATTAAAGAGGGGCGTCCACCGGCGGATGACATAATGGCTAAGGCCCAGCCAGATTGGCGTGGTCACCAGCGGGGTGGCTAATAGAAAGTAAGTCGGCCACTGGGTCTGCCCAGTCACAATGGCCAGGCCATACAGAGCCCAACCCAAGTAGGTTATTACAAGGGCCGACAGCCAAGTCACATTGAGTAAGTGATTGGCCTGATTAAGCGCTTCTACCAAAAATTTATTGGCCTTGCCCGCTTCTTCGTAATCCTGACAATAAGCCTTGCCTAGAATGGCTATTACATAGAAGGCGCCATGAGCCAAGGGGGATAGACTGAAGCCAATCAGGAGGCAGAGCAGTCCAGCCCAGGCCAAGCCCCTTACTGGTTGGGCCATTTGCCAGAGGCCATAGAGACTTAAGCAGTGGTAGCCAAATAGAAAATTGAGCCAGCCAAACACCCCAGCGTAAACGACGGTCGGTCCCTGATCTCATATAAAGAGCCAGGCGTAAATTGGTCACACCCCCTGCTTGGTAGCGGACCAAGTCTTCTTCCGTCACCGGCGCAAAACCTACTAATAATATATCGCCCACCAACCAGGCCAGAGCCCCAAAAAGGCCTGCCAAAAATGAAGCCTGCACTAGGGTCATCAAAATCCCTCCTCCACACTTGTTACTCTCAGTCTAGCACACCCTCAGCCTTTTTATAACAAAAAGGCTGAGACCAAGGTCTCAGCCAAATTTATTACATCATACCCGGCATGCCGCCCATTCCGGCTGGCATATCAGGGCTTTCTTTTGGAATGTCTGCTACAACGGCTTCTGTCGTTAAGAGCAAGGCTGCTACAGAGGCTGCATTTTTGAAGGGCAGAACGGGTTACCTTGGTTGGGTCCACAATCCCTGCTTCAATCATGTTCTCAAAGACATCAGTTGCGGCGTTATAACCTACACCTTTTTCAGAGCGACGGAGGGTGTCCACAATGACAGAGCCTTCCTTACCAGCGTTAGCTGCAATCTGACGAACTGGTTCTTCCAAAGCACGAGCTACAATCTTAACGCCTGTTGCTTCGTCGCCTTCAGCTTCTACTGCTGCCACGATTTCTTGAACGTTAACCAAGGCAGTACCCCCACCAGGCACGATCCCTTCTTCCACGGCCGCACGGGTCGCGTTGAGGGCGTCTTCGATGCGGAGTTTGCGTTCTTTTTGCTCAGTTTCAGTAGCTGCCCCTACTTTAATAACGGCTACCCCACCTGACAATTTAGCTAAACGTTCTTGGAGTTTTTCCTTGTCGAAGCTTGAGGTGCTTTCTTCTGCTTGTGCGCGAATGACCGCAATACGGTCTGCGATAGCTTGCTTGTTGCCAGCCCCTTCTACGATAGTGGTAGAGTCCTTAGTTACCGTTACTTTACCGGCATGACCTAGGTGCTCTACGGTCGCATCCTTCAGTTCAAAGCCTAATTCTTCTGAAACAACGGTTGCCCCGGTCAAGACTGCGATGTCTTCCAACATGGCCTTACGACGGTCCCCAAAACCAGGCGCCTTAACGGCCACCACGTTCAAGGTCCCACGCAACTTATTGAGAACTAAGGTTGGCAAAGCCTCGCCGTCTACATCTTCCGCAATAATAAGGAGCGGACGACCAGATTGCATAATGCCTTCCAGGAGTGGTAAAACATCTTGAATGTTGGTAATCTTGCGGTCGGTCACGAAGATAACAGGATTCTCCAATTCAGCAACCATCTTCTCATTATCGGTTACCATGTATTGAGAGAGATAACCTCGATCAAATTGCATCCCTTCAACTACTGATAATTCCGTCTCGATAGACTTAGATTCTTCAATGGTGATGACACCGTCGTTGCCGACACGTTCCATCGCGTCCGCAATCAAGTCACCAATGGCTGGGTCGCCAGAAGAGACTGCAGCTACTTGGGCAATGGCTTCTTTGGATAAAACTGGTTGAGATAAGGCTTGTAAAGCTTCAACTGCTGCCTTAGTGGCCTTGTCAATCCCGCGACGGATGCCAACTGGGTTAGCCCCAGCCGTCACGTTCTTCATGCCCTTCGTTGGCAATAGCTTGGGTCAAGACAGTTGCAGTCGTGGTTCCGTCACCGGCTACATCATTGGTCTTGCTAGCCACTTCCAGCACCAATTGCGCCCCCATGTTTTCGAAGCGGTCTTCTAATTCGATTTCACGTGCGATGGTTACCCCATCATTGGTAATCAAAGGGGAGCCAAAGGTCTTGTCTAAGACCACATTACGGCCCTTAGGCCCTAAGGTTGTTTTGACTGTGTTTGCTAAAATATCTACCCCGCGCAAGAGAGCTGCGCGAGCGTCTTCTGAGAATTTCAATTCTTTTGCCATCAAGAGTCACTCCTTTTTCTATTCTCTGCCTTGTGCTTAGCCTAAAACGGCCAAGACATGGTCTAATTCAATTACTAAATATTCTTGGCCGTCTTGCTTAACGGTCACGCCTGCATAAGATTCAAAGACAACGCGGTCACCGACTGCTACTTCGCCAGCACTCGCTACTTCCTTGCTGACTGCTAGGACCGTCCCGGTCTCTTGTTTTTCTTGGGCGGCGCTAGATAAAATCAAGCCTCCAAGGCTTTTTTCTTCTGCTGGGGCTACTTCAATTACCAGTCGTTTGCCTAATGGTTTTAACATGGGATTTCCTCCATTCATTCTGAAACTTAGCACTCAAACACCTCAAGTGCTAACCACTCTTTTATAATAGTCTAAAATAGTCAAAAAAGCAAGTGATAGGCACTTGCTTTTTGAAACTTATGCTTTAATTTTTAGATAGCCATCTTCTGACCGATAAGAAGCTAAGGCTTCCCAAACTGCCACTGGACAAGTCACAATGAAGAGGAAGATATAGCCAGTCTGTAACCACATGACCGCAACGTCACTGAGGCCATGGACCAAGACGGTGACAATCATGGCGGTCACTAGCCCAATCTCAGCTTGAACTTCTGGTTTGAACCAGAGGGCCACCCGTTCACGGAAGTAGCCAACCGTCCCAATCAAGTAGATTGCCGTCCCATAGAGACCATAAGAAGAGAGGAACTCTAGGAAAATCTGATGGGCATGAGGTTGTCCCTTACCACCATAGAGATAGAAGAAACTGAAGTAGGACATAGGTCCCCGCCCTGTTAAAGGATAATCGGTGAAGATGCCCCAAGCCGCCCGCCAAATCATTTCCCGCTCTTCTAAGCTATGAGAGAATGAAGCCGAGGTAAAGCGCGCCAAGAGTTCTGGGAAGAAGAAAACCAGACAGGCCCCTGCTAACCCAATCCCTCCTAGCCACAAGACCAATCGGCGATTAATGAAGAAAACAAAGGTGATGGTTCCCACTACCAGGGCCGGCAAGGCCATGCGGGAGGCGGTCAGCAAAATGCCGACCACATTCAAGACCATGCTGAGACCATACCAGACCTTGGCCTTCTTAGTACCTGCCTTGACAAAGAGGTAGGCCCCCACCAAGAGGGCAAAAATACAGAAGAGCCCATAATAGTTGGCGTTAAAGAGGGTGGACATAGCCCGATGCTTAGGATTAGGATCCCGCACAATATAATCTAGTGGGAAGCCATGACTAGCTATAAAGACAAGGTACTGATAAATAGCATAGAGACTAGTTCCAATGCTACCTAAGCCAATGATATTCAGCATTTTAATCAGCAGGTCAGGCGTGACAAAATTGCGATAAATCCGGAAGAAGGTCCAAACCAGGATAAAGCCTAGTGCTGCCCAGATGCCGTACTGGTTGCGGTTGGCAAAGGCTATGATAAAGCTAAAAATCGCGCCCGCGCCGAACCAGCCCGTTCCTAGGGCAATCTTCCATAAACGTCGCCGGTACTTCCAGAAAATCAAGCCCACGGCTATTACCGCCGCTGGCACACTAATATAAAAAGGAAAAAGAATTAAGATACTTACATAAGTCATAATGAGTGCAGGCTGCGACATTAGATCGCGGAACGTTGGCCGTGTCGCCTGCTTGCTTTCAGTAGTTTCCATATAAGCTACTCCTCGTTGATCAGGGTCAATTATTACCTTCTTATTTTACCCTATTTGGCCGAAAATTTCCAATCATCCTATAAGCAAAGTCTGTCTTTAGCATGGTCTCTTCTAGTTGCATCTGCCACCCTATCTATCAATCTATCTATTGATAGATAGGGTATGAGCCAGCAAATTTACGTGCTCTATCAGACACAAGTTGTGCTTGCCTTGCCTGTGATAAAAGCCAAAAGGCTAGATTCTGCCTCATCCCCTAGGACGGCAGGCAGGACCTAGCCCTTTTCTATCGATTCAATTCTATTAGTTAAGACGGCTCTTGTTAGCGACGTCCTCGCTTAAGAGGCGGACAAAAGTCGTCATAGCTGTAGCTTTCTGACTTGGCAGAACCGTAGTGGCGGACGTTAACCGTGCCTTCAGACACTTCTTGGTCCCCAATAACAATTTGGTAAGGAATCTTCGCTGTTTGAGCGGAACGAATCTTGTAACCCAACTTCTCATTACGCAAGTCCATATCCACACGGAAACCTTTGGCCTTCAAGTCTTCATAGATTTCTTGAACGCGGTCGCTGTGAGCCTCTAGGCTAACTGGCAAGAGGGCCACTTGAACAGGTGCCAACCAAGTTGGGAAGGCTCCCTTGTACTCTTCAATTAAGTAAGCCACAAAACGTTCCATGGTCGACACAACCCCACGGTGGATGACCACTGGACGGTGGTTATCTTGACCATCTTCCCCAACATAAGTGAGGTCGAAGCGTTCTGGCAAGAGGAAGTCCAACTGAATAGTGGACATGGTTTCTTCCAAGCCAATGGCAGTCTTGAACTGGATGTCCAATTTAGGACCGTAGAAGGCCGCTTCCCCGATGGCTTCGAAGTAGTCTAAGCCCAACTCATCCATGGCTTCCTTAAGCATAGCTTGCGCCTTTTCCCACATCGCATCGTCGTCAAAGTATTTCTCTTTGTTTTCTGGGTCACGGTAGCTGAGACGGAAGCGGTAGTCTGTAATCCCAAAGTCATGGTAAACCGCCTTAATCAAGTCTAGCACGCGGATGAATTCTTCCTTGATTTGGTCAGGACGCACGAAGATATGAGCGTCGTTCAGGGTCATTTCACGAACCCGTTGCAAACCAGATAGGGCCCCTGATTTCTCATAACGGTGCATCATGCCTAATTCCGCAATCCGGATTGGCAATTCGCGGTAGGAATGGATGTCATTCTTATAAATCATCATGTGGTGTGGGCAGTTCATTGGCCGTAAGACTAGCATTTCGCCGTCGCCCATGTCCATTGGTGGGAACATGTCGTCCTTGTAGTGAGCCCAGTGGCCAGATGTTTGATAGAGGTCTACCTTGGCCATGATTGGGGTATAAACGTGGTCATAGCCCAGGCTGATTTCCTTGTCCATGATATAACGTTCAATCACGCGACGGATGGTTGCCCCTTTTGGTAACCAGAATGGTAAACCAGAACCTACTTCCTTAGATACCATGAAGATACCCAGTTCTTTCCCTAATTTACGGTGGTCACGTTCCTCGCTTCTTGGCGTAGACGCAAGAATTCATCTAGGTCAGCTTGCTTGAAGAAGGCCGTCCCGTAAACCCGCTGCATCATCTTGTTGTCAGAGTTCCCACGCCAGTAAGCCCCAGCCAAGCTTAGCAGCTTGAAGACCTTAATCTTGCCTGTTGATGGAACATGAATCCCACGGCAGAGGTCAGTAAAGTCTTCTTGTTGGTAGACAGTGATGACTTCATCTGCTGGTAGGTCTGTGATCAATTCGACCTTATAAGGGTCGTGCTTGAAGAGTTCCAAGGCCTCAGCGCGAGATACTTCCCGTCTTACAATCGGGTAGTTCTGGCTGATAATTTTCTTCATTTCCTTCTCAACTGCAGGTAGGTCGTCTTCAGTTAATTGAACTTCCTTGTCAGTATCGTAGTAGAAACCTGATTCAATAGCAGGCCCCACTCCAAAATGAATACCAGGATAGAGGCGAGTTAAGGCATGAGCCATCAAGTGCGCGGTTGAGTGGCGCATGATTTCTAAGGCTTCCGGGCTCTTGTCGGTGATGATTTCAATGGTCCCGTCAGATTCCAAAGGCCGGTCGTGGTCAACTAATTGACCTTGGAATTTACCGGCTAGGGTTGCTTTGGCTAAAGAAGAGCCGATGCTAGCGGCCACTTGATCGACAGTGACGCCCTTGTCATAGTGACGGACACTGCCGTCTGGGAAAGTTAAGGCGATTTGAGACATAATAGTTCCTCCTCATTGGATAATAGTGCTTGGTCGACAGTCTTAATCATTGAAATAAAAAATCCCATTGACTCTGGTATTGCGACACAGAGTCAATGGGACGTTGATAACGTGGTTCCACCCAAATTTGCTTCTGCCACTGGCAAAAGCCTCTTGGTGCTGGTAACGGGAGCGACCGTCTTGACTTAACAGGCTAGTTAGTGCCCTTTAGGCCAAGAATCAGTGAAGAGGTAAGCAACTATAGCGCCAGGATGTTGCACCAACCCATCCCTCTCTTGTGCACGCGACTAGCCACTCATGGCTTCACTCTCGATTAAGATTCTAGATATGTTATACCACTTTTGCTTGAAGAATTCAAGCCCTAATCCTGTCTCAGCCTGCCAATCTTGGGCATAGGTCTGGTAGAAGGCTACCTTAAGGGCGATAAAGCGACTCAGGTCATTCAAGAGTTGGAAGAGTCGGGCCCGATTCTCGAATTCCTGCCGGCTGACTGGCAAAGGGCCGCTCCCGATAATAAGCTAGCAAGGCCTGAATATCGGCCATAAGATAGGTACCTGGATTGGCCGTTTCCAACTGGCTAGCCGTCAGATAAAAAATACCGGCCAAGACCTTGCTTTCTTCGCTCTCTAAGAAGCAGTCAGGCAAGGTGGTCATCATCTGCTCCAAAAGTTGGGCCTGAGCCTGACGCATTTCGACATAGTGGACATCATAATTGGTCTGTCTGAAGAGTCGGTTATCTCGCTCAGCCAAGACCGTGGTCAGGGCTGACTCCAGTTCCTGATTAAGGGCCGCTATGTCAGCTAAGTCCGCGCCCCGTCTAGCTTGGGGCTGGCGCAAGGAATCATGAATAGTCAAAAGCAGCTGGCGTAGCTGGTCTTCGATACGCGCTCTGTGGGCCAGAATCAGGTCTTCTTTGGACGGCATATAGCTATTAAAGGCTAGGGCCAGCCCTGCCCCAATGGCAAAAAGGCCGACTTGATTGAGCCAATAAGAGACTGCTAGCGACTGCCAACCTAAGAGTTGGGTGACGAGGACCGTGCTAGCCACTAGACCCGACATGAGCTGGAGCCGATAGCTGAGGGGTACATAGATGATCAGGAAGAGGGCTAGACTAAGCATGTTGAAGCCCAGACCAGCAAAGAGCAACCAAGCCAGAGCCAAGGCCAATACCATGGACACTAATCGCTCCTGAGCCAATTTGAGTGTGGTCCGACGCGTATCCGACAAGCTCAAGAGGGCAATGACCCCCGCTGTCATCGGATTCAAGAGCCCCAGCGCCTGAGCGGTCAGTGCCGCCGCTAAGACAGCCAGGGTATATTTAGCAGTTCGCAATGGCAGGGACATGGCGCCCCCTCCCTTCCCTTATCTTTTTCTTCTATTGTTATACCATCTGAGCTGAAAAATAACAATCCCCACTAGTATTTTAGCTATCTTCACAAAATCTTCGCAATTATTAGCTATACTATGAAAGTACACCCCGAAAAGGAGCCATATCCATGCCTAACCCTCATCTGACCAAGGGATTTCGCCTAGCAGCCACTGTGCTGATTGACAATTACTGGATTCCCCGGCAGGAAGTCGAGCGCTACTTGGCCCGACGTCAATACTGGTCCCAAAGGCTTATGACCTACATGAGCCAGGCCGGTTGGCAAGCCCAACTTGACTTTGAAGGGAGCCAAGACGGTTTAGCCGTCCTAGGTTTGGATGGGCAAGGCCAAATCCAGGCCCTCATTCACCTGGATCCAGCCAATCTGACTGCCTTGGAAGCCGGTATAGCCCCGGAAGAACTCTTCTAATTGCCTATCTAATAGGAAATATGGGCTAAATTTATTGGCATATGCTTCTTTTTTCTGATACAATGACCATATACGTCCAAATAACAGGAGGATTAGACTCGATGACCAAGTTACATACTAAGCTCGTTTTAGTCACCCTAGCGAGCACTACCCTACTAGGTTTAGCTAGCCCTATTATGGCCCAAGAGCTAAAGAAAACCCCAGACTTTAACTAAGGATTTTAGCCAAACTCAAGCCAGCCAAGCATCTAGCTTCACCATGCCGAGTGGCTACCCTGAAGAATTAAATAGCCTAACCGAAGATACCCGTTCTTATGTCGTGATTGACCAAGATACCCACAAGGTCTTGATGGAACGTGAAGGGAATAAGCCTTATCCAATTGCTTCTATGTCCAAAATTATGTCAGTTTACTTGACCTACAAAGCCATCGAGGAAGGCAAAATTAAACTAGACGATAAGATTAAGACACCTGAATCCATTGTCCGTGATTTCACCGACAATGCGGAATTATCTAATGCTGGCCTAGTGACCGATGCAGAATACACCGTCCAAGACCTCTTATACGGGATTATGTTAGCATCTGGTAACGATGCGACTACCCTTTTGATGTCTCACATCTACGGTTCTGAACAAGAAGCTGTTGCTGCCATTCGTCGCCAACTAGATGAATGGGGTATTGAGAACTATGAGTTCTACACCACATCTGGGGCGCCTAACAAATACCTACCAGAAAGCTACTGGATTGAAGGGTCAACCAAGGACAGCCAGAACAAAATGTCTGCAGCTGATGTTGCCCTGATGGCCCAATACATCACTGAAAAATACCCACAAATCCTAGAACTGTCTTCTGCCCGTGAATACACCATGGCCAAAGACAGCGACCATCCAATTAAAATGGCTAACAACAACTTGCTCCTTGAAGGGGCTCAATATGGCCGTCCAGGCGTGACGGGTCTGAAATCAGGTTATACGGATGAAGCCGGCAAATGCTTCGTCACTACCACGACTGAAAATGGCCGTAAGATGATTGCCGTTGTTATGGGGGTTCAAGAACCTTACTCTTCTTATGAAGAAACCAAGATTCTCTTGGACGGCTTGAATAAGCACCCTGAACTCTATCAATTAGAAGGCTTGGCTACCAACCTCCTGCCAACCCAAGCAGAGAAGGAAGCTCAAGCTGCCAAAAGCGCTGCAGAAGAAGCTGCAAGCAAGGCTCAAGCAGCAGGCAGCAAGGAAGAAAACGTTGAGAATCTCCCTAACCGCCGCAACAACCCATTTACTAACTTTATGCGTAGTATCTTTGGGATCTTTAACTAAGACTTATACCGGCTGAGACTAGTTCTCAGCCGGTTTTTCTAACTAAGAAAACTTCCCATTATATCATATATGATATAATGGGAAGTTTATTTTACCTCAAGACCTAAAAAAACGAGACCTACAGGTCTCGTTTTTTGCTATTAATTAAAGACGATAACAGGTGTCCCGTATTCTACGTTCTCGTAGATGGTTGCAGCTGCGTCTAGTGGTGAGTTAACACAGCCCAATGAACCACTATGGGTCCAGACTTCGCCACCAAATTGGCTTTGCCATGGGGCGTCATGAATCCCTTGGGCCTTATCGTCGAAACGCATCCAGTAGTTAACCGGTACAGAGTAGTCTACTCGATAGAACTGGTTGTAACCCTTGAGTCGGGTCCCAGCCAATTTCAATGATAGCCCCTGCCCCAGGAACCGTTTCGGCTGCTGGTTGACCAGTGACAACAGGTGCCTCCAAAATTTTCTTATGGTCCTTATAGAGGAACATGGTTTGGTTGGCGATATCGACTTCCACGTAGGTTGGGCCGATATCATCCTTGGCGTTAGGCACGCCACCAGTCGAGTTCACGGCAGGTTCACGCTTAACTGGTTGGTGTGCTAGCAGCTCTTGCTCAATCTTGTCGACTTCCTGGTCCACTTCAATGCCCCAACCCATAATGCCAGGTGGTACCTCTACTGTACCGCGTAAGGTTGATTTGAACTCACGCGTCTTATTATAGGTAGAGTATTTTTCATTCAATTCTTGAACGTAAGCCTTGATGAGCTCGCGATCGAAGCTGACTTGGTTATTCTCGTCAAAGTGCATCCAAGATTCAATGGTCTTCGCTGGAATTTGAACATCATCGCCGGCAATCTGAAGAACGATTGGGTTCTCACTATACTGCTTGATTAAGCCAATCGCGGACTTCATGGTGTCGCTATCTGCTTGGATAGTTGCCTTAGCATAGGCTTGGCTGACATCCACACTCGTCTTTTCTTGTGTCGCAGCGACCAACATATCTTGGGCCAGGCTATCTGTATCAACCTGAGTCCCTGTCACATCTGACTTCACTTGATAGCCATCTGCTTCTGTATATTCGATGCTAGCATCTGTCGCCGCCTGACGTTGGCTGTTATCAATGCCTTTGGCTGCTAGGACTTGAGCTGCCTTGGTTTTATCTACATGGACCATGTTGGAGTCCACCTTAACATCTTGGTGGCTACCAAAACTCAATGGCCACATCACTGGATCTTGCTGATTGAAGAGTTGACCCACAGCCTTATCCAAGTCATAACTTGGTGATAATTCAGCCAAAGTCACTTGGGCAGTGGTCTTCCCATTCTCTTGCAAGTTAATTTGACGCTTGCCAAGTTCTTCAGCAATCTTCTCTTGGGCTTGGGCTTGAGTTAAGCCCATGAGCGGAATATCTCCAAAGTAGCTACCGAAGGTAAAGCGATCTAGGAAGAAGATCAAGCCCCCGATGTAGGCTACTGCTAATAAACCCAGAAGAATCATGCTGTATTTCAAAAAGCGTTTCATTGGCAAATCCCCTATCTAAAATTATCGTTACTCTCTATTATACGGTTAGATGAAAGTTTGTAAAGTCTTAATCAACAATTGGTTGACGACTTGTGGGTTGGCTTGCCCTTTAGATACCTTCATAATTTGACCAACTAAGAAGCCAACAGCACGGTCTTTCCCGTTACGATAGTCTTCGACAGAGGCTTGGTTGGCCTCCAAGACTTGATCAATAATGGCTTGGATTTGCGCTGGGTCGCTAATTTGGGCCATGCCACGTTCTTGCACAATGACATCCGCATCGCCACCCTCAGTCACCAGAATCTTGAAGAGTTGCTTAGCAATCTTAGAAGAAATGGTCCCTGATTCAATCAAACGAATCATTTGCGCTAGGTTGTGTGGCGTCAATTGAGTCCCAGACAAGGTGGTTTTGGCACTGTTCAAGTAAGCCGACACTTCACCCATGAGCCAGTTAGAGGCTTGTTTAGGATCTGCGCCTTCAGCCACGGTAGCCTGGAAGAAATCAGACATTTCCTTGGTCAAGGTTAAGACCATGGCGTCATAGGCAGGTAGACCGAATTCCTTGATATAGCGTGCCCGACGGCTATCTGGCATTTCAGGAATGGTAGATTTTACAGCTTCTACCCATTCAGGTGCAATGGTAATCCATGGTAGGTCTGGTTCAGGGAAGTAGCGGTAGTCCGCAGACCCTTCCTTAACCCGCATGAGCAAGGTCTTACCAGTCGCTTCATCGTAACGACGAGTTTCTTGCCCAATCTTACCACCTGCTAAGAGCACTTGAGCTTGACGCTTTCTCTTCGTAAGCCAAGCCCTTCTTAACGAAGTTGAAGGAGTTGAGGTTCTTGAGCTCAGTCTTGGTCCCGAAAGCTTCCTGGCCATAAGGACGGAGGGAAATGTTGGCGTCACAACGCATAGACCCTTCTTCCATCTTAACGTCAGAAACTTCCGTATACATGATTTTTTCACGCAAAGCTTCCAGGTAAGCATAGGCTTCTTCCGGTGAGCGAATGTCCGCTTCAGAGACAATCTCAATCAGAGGAGTCCCTTGACGGTTAAGGTCGACATAAGAATAGCCATCACTAGCGTGGGTGTTCTTCCCCGCATCTTCTTCCAAGTGCAGACGCTCGATGCGAATACGCTTGGTTTGGCCATCGACTTCAATGTCAATGTAACCATTTGACCCGATTGGCGTATCAAATTGAGAAATTTGGTAGGCCTTAGGGTTATCTGGGTAGAAGTAGTTCTTACGGTCGAACTTCATTTCAGGCGCGATTTGGCAGTTAAGCGCTAAAGCTGCCCGCATACCAAATTCAATGGCCCGTTTGTTAACTACTGGCAAGACACCAGGGTAACCCCAGTCGATTTCGTTGGTGTTGGTGTTAGGTTCGGCCCCGAAATGTGCAGGCGATGGGCTGAACATCTTGGAATCAGTCTTCAATTCCACGTGGACTTCAAGTCCGATAATCGTTTCAAAAGTTCATAGCGGTCTCCTATTCTACGGCTGCCCGTGGGGATTGGTTGACATAGTCATGTCCGGCTTCGAAGTTTGCAGCCACTTGATAGATGGTTGCTTCATCCAATGGCTTAGCCATGAGCTGCAAGCCGATAGGAAGTCCGGCCTGGTCTAAACCTGCTGGTACTGACAAGGCTGGTAGCCCGGCCAAGTTAGCTGGCACGGTTAAGAGGTCAGCCACATACATTTCGATTGGGTCTTGGATCCGGCCCCCGATTTCAAAGGCGGTTGAGGTGGTCGCAGGCCCCATGATTACATCACAGGCTTGGAAGGCTTGCTCGAAAGTCTTGGATAATCAAGGTCCGAACTTGGGCTGCCTTCTTGAAGTAGGCATCATAGTAACCTGAGCTCAAGCTGAAGGTCCCTAACATAATCCGACGTTGTACTTCTGGCCCGAAACCCTTCCGTCCGTGATTGCACATAGACTTCTTCCAGGGTTTGCGCGCTTTGCGAACGGTAGCCATAGCGAATCCCGTCAAAGCGTTGTAAGTTAGAAGAGGCTTCTGAAGAAGCAATAATATAGTAGACATTGATCCCGTACTTAGAATGTGGTAAGGAAATCTCCACGATTTCTGCTCCTTGGCTTTCGAAGTAGGCAGCGGCTTGGTCCATGCGCTCGCGAATTTCTTGGTTGATGGCTTCTGAGCGATAATCCACTGGGAAACCAATCTTCAGGCCAGCTAACGGTTGGCCAATCTTTGCACTATAGTTAGTATCAATTTCAGGCAAGGAAGTTGAATCCTTAGCATCGTGGCCAGCAATGGCTTCTAAGACCAAGGCGTTATCAGCAACCGTTAAGGTCATTGGCCCAATTTGGTCTAAACTAGAACCAAAGGCGATAAGGCCATAACGAGAAACCGAACCGTAGGTTGGCTTCATCCCCACTAAACCAGTAAAGGCAGCCGGTTGGCGGATACTCCCCCCAGTGTCGGTCCCTAAGCTGGCTGGCACTTGGCGAGCTGCTACGGCTGCCGCAGAACCACCAGATGACCCACCGGGTACGCGGTTCAAGTCCCAAGGGTTACGCGTCGTCTTGAAGGCCGAGCGTTCACAGCTAGCCCCCATGGCAAACTCGTCCATGTTGAGTTTTCCTACAATGATGGCACCGGCTTGGTGGAGTTTTTCTACGACCGTCGCATCATAAGTTGGCACGAAGTCTTCCAACATACGGCTGGCAGCAGTGGTTACCAAGCCCTTGGTTACGATATTATCTTTAACCCCGATCGGAATCCCGTTAAGGATTGGCGCATCCGCCCCATAGCCACGTGCATCCGCTTGAGCTGCGGCTTCTAGGGCCAAGTCTTTGTTGAGGGCCAAGAAAGCTGCCACTTGTGCATCTGTCGCTTCAATACGTTCGAAAGCCGCCCGCACCAAGTCTTGAGATGTAAATTTACCGGCTGCTAAGCCTTCTTTCATGGCTAAGATTGTCGTTGGATATTGGGTCATCTTAGGCTTCCTCACTTTCCATGATGGCTGGTACTTGAATGAAGCCATCCTTGCTAGTTTTAACATTAGCTAATAATTGCTCCCGCTCAACGCCTGCTTGGGCCTTGTCTTCACGGAAGACATTGAGGAGTTGGTTGCCATGGTACGTCGGTGCGACCCCTTGGGTATCCACTTGTTCGAGTTGCTCAACAAAGTCGATAATAGCATTGAATTCCTCGGTAAAGGCATCAATCTTGCTGTCATCGAATGAGAGTTTCGCCAATTTGGCGACGTGTTTGATATCGGCTGGTTGGACCATGCGATTCTTCCTTTCTGATACTGACTTTATTTGCTGGTTGATAGAGGCACGAGCGGACCTTATTTTAGAATTTGCGATTGATACTGGTTGCTACCCGCCGGCTTGGTAATAACAGCTTCGGTCCCTTCTGATGACTCAATCCGCACTTGCAGATCCAGTCCTTCAGGGAAGGTATTCTGGGCGACATCCGTCACATGCTGGGTCAGAGCGGTAATCTCCGTTAAATCATAGAACTGGGTCACGATATTAATCTTAAGCGAAGCTAGGCTGCCGTTGATATTGAGGGCTTCAGCCGTGATCCCATTAAGTTTAGGGAAGAAGTCGCTGACCTTGGTCCGGAATTCTTCAAAACCTGGGTATTGATCGTTACTACCTTGGTTGGTCCCTACAAATGGCAGGAGAGCCCGGCTTTCGTTATGCTCGGTCCAATCGGTTACGGCATTCCCCTCACGGGAAATTCCATCTAAGACGAAGGTCCCACCCACCACATTATTGGCAGGGGCTTGACTGAAAATGGCCACAGAAATTGGCACAGAACGCAATTCAGGGGTTGCCCGCAAACGACCCACGATGGTGTTGGCGTAGGCTTTACCCCGCTCCCGCATTTCCCCGATCGAGATTTCCTGACGGTGCACCACGTTATTGGAGTCGGTATATTGGTATTCACTATTCATGGCCAAACCGATGACAATCCCAGATAGAGAGTAGCCATCGTTGGTTTCGACCATAATGTCTTTTTCCATGATTTGGGCCAGGTAAATTGGCGTTGCAGCCGCGTCCGTAATCACCTGGTCATTGGAGCTAGATTCTGCACTAGACGATTCCTCCTGGCTTGACTCACTACTTTGCGCCGAAATGGTGCTTTCAGCCTTACGTTGTTGCTCAGCATCGTCCGGCAAACGAGGGTTAAGCCCTTCAGGATTATCATCTGATTCACGGCCCGTCCAACGAGTCATAGTCTCCAGATTAATCAAGGTTCCTTCTTGCAGGAAATATTGGTTGGTTGGAAAGACGCCTTTGGCAATCCGCAGGAGCCCTTCTTCAAAGGCACGGATATTACCGGCGGAACTAAGGTTGCTGTCAGAGCTGCTGGCTACCCCTAATTGGTAGCGACCATTGCTGATAACTGCCCGATAGTTCTCACTAGACAGCTGGTTCTGAGTGGTCTGCACCACCACCTGGTTAGGTCCTACCACTGGCTTTTTGGTATTTTCGGCTTCTAGGTTGTTAAGACACCCTGCCAGGGTCAGACTGACTGCCGCGAGGGTCAGTCCCTTCTGCCATTTATTTTTCATATTTTCACCACTTTTTATAGATTTGCTAAGAAACTGGCTTCGTCAAGGATGGTTACACCCAAGGATTCCGCCTTGCTTAATTTGCTTCCGGCTTCCTGACCTGCCACCAAATAATCGGTCTTCTTGGAGACACTGCCGGTAACCTTAGCTCCCCGCGCTTCTAAGAGCTCCTTGGCTTCAGAACGCGAATAGCTTTCCATGGTCCCAGTCAGGACAACGGTTTTACCTAACCAGAAATCATTGGCTGAGGCACCTTCCGCCACTTCAAGAGGCTGTGGGCACTGATAGGTCAGGTTAACGCCTGCCTCTGCTAGACGTTTAAGCATGGCTTGGCTAGATTCCAAGGCCAGATATTGCACTAGAGACTGGCTGATAATTGGCCCGACTCCTTCAATGGCCCCAATTTCCTCGGCAGTCGCCTGGCTTAACCTATTCAAATCACCAAAGACTTGCAAGACTAAGCGCGCTGCCTTGGCGCCCACATGTCGAATGCCCAAACCAAAGAGCAAACGCTCAGCGGAGTTGGATTTGCTAGCTTCAATGGCGGCCAGTAATTTCTGGGCGGATTTTTCTTGGATTTTATCTAGACCTAAGAGATCTTCTAAGGTCAAACGATAGAGGTCATCCAATTCCGTGACTGCTTGACTAGCGACTAGCTGGTTAAGAATACGTGGTCCCAAGCCCTGAATGTTCATAGCACCCCGAGAGACAAAATGGCTCAAGAGGGCTAGGCGTTGGGCCGGGCAGACTAGGTTAGGACAGCGTAAAGCCACTTCCTCACCCTGACGTACTAAGGCCGTCTGACATTCCGGACAATGGGTCGGAATGGCCAGGGGCTGACTGTCTTGGGGCCGTTTGGCTAGAAGCACTGAAGTAATCTCAGGAATAATGTCGCCTGCCTTGTGGATGGTGACTTGGTCTCCAATCCGCACATCCAGGCTCTCAATCAAGTCCACATTGTGGAGACTGGCGCGTTGAACCGTTGTCCCTGCCAATGGCACGGGATCCATAATGGCAGTTGGTGTCACGACACCCGTCCGCCCCACGGTCCATTCCACCTCACGTAGGGTGGTCACCGCTTCTTCAGCCGGGAAATTTATAGGCAATGGCCCAGCGTGGTGCTTTGACCGTAAAGCCTAAGGCCTGTTGCTGGTCAATGCGGTTAACCTTGATGACCACGCCATCAATCTCATAAGGCAAGTCATGGCGCTGTTGACCAATCATTTGGATATAATCAATCACTTCTTCAGCCGCCTGACATTCACGTCTGAGCGGATTGGTCCGTAGCCCCAATTGCTCAAAAGCCGCAAAGAGCCCGGCCTGACTCTCAGGATGAAATTGGTCCGTGTAGACTGCACTGTAGAGGAAGATATTCAGTTGGCGGTCAGCCACCGCACGCGGGTCTAACTGACGTAAGCCACCAGCCGCCGCATTGCGAGGATTCTTAAAGATTTCTTGGCCTTGGGCTTCGCGTTCCTCATTGAGTGCAAGGAAGACAGCCTTAGGCATGTAACATTCACCGCGCACTTCTACTGATAGATTTTGTCTTAGACGTAGAGGCAAGGAGCGAATGGTACGAAGATTCTGGGTGATGTCTTCGCCAATTGTCCCATCCCCCCGCGTAGCGCCACGTACAAAGACGCCATCCTGGTAGGTAAGGGCAATGGCTAAGCCATCGATTTTACATTCACACATGAAGGAGACAGGACCCTCGACTTGTTGGGTCACCCGCTCAATAAATTGTGTCACTTCTTCTGGACTGAAGGCATTGCCTAGACTATACATGGATTCTGCGTGAGCCACTTTACTAAAGCCTTCTAAGAGCTGGTCCCCAACCCGTTGGGTAGGTGAATCTGGCGTAATCCATTCTGGATGCGCTGCTTCGATTTCTTCTAGTTCCCGATAGAGGGCATCATAGCTTGCGTCACTAACCAGGGATTGGTCTAGAACATAGTAATGGTAGGCATAGTCATTTAATAAGTGCTTGACTTCTTCAAGGCGTGCCTGAAGGTTTTGGCTTGGCATTTTCATTCTCCTTCATATCCAGGTCAGCTAGTGAGCCATGGGTCCACTACCCTATTCTACATTATAGCGCATTTGAGCGAATTTTTCTCGGAAAATGCGAACTTTTTACAAAAGTGCAATATGCCCTCCCGAGGCGACCATTATCGAACACCTAAGTCATACAAAAAAGCTGAGACTTAAGTCTCAGCTTGGCTTATTCTATTCACTTGCCTTAGTCAATGGGGCATAGGCTGCCATCAAATCCTTGATGCCTTGCGAGGCGAAGGCCACGCTCAGTAGTTGGTCTTTGCCAGCCTTAGCCACCTTAACGATGGTACCTTGGCCGAAGGTCTTGTGAAGGACCTTATCCCCGACCTGCCAAGCTTGACCTGTCCCACTTGAGGCAGGGCTAGCCCCGGCAGCCGGTCCCTTATGCCGGAGGGCCGCTTGATTCTTAAGACGACGGTCACCCGCTTCTTGCTTGCGAATAGTCCGACTAGGCGCAACATTGGCGGTTGGCTGATGATGCAAGCCCGTCCAAGAAGAGTTGTCAGACCAAGTCTGCTGCCAGCTACTTTGGCCATAGGCGCTTGACTGACGGCCTGACCCTAGCCACTCGACCAAATCAGGTTGGATTTCATCCAAGAATCGGCTAGGTGGATTGGTCACGGTTCGGCCATATTGCAGGCGTCGCTTGCTAGCGGTCAGATAGAGGGCGGATTCAGCCCGGGTCATGCCTACATAGGCCAGACGTCGCTCTTCTTCTAGCTCATCAGGATTCTCACTAGCCCGTCGCAGTGGGAAAAGCCCCTCTTCCATGCCCACCATAAAGACATAAGGAAATTCCAAACCCTTGGCTGCATGCAGGGTCATGAGAGTCACCTGATCTAAGGTTTCTTCCTGATTGTCTGCATCGGTCATGAGGGAGACATCGGTTAAAAATTGCGTCAGTGGCACCAAGGCTACTTCTTCCTGATCCTGGGTCTGGGCCAAATAATCAGGATCTTGTTCCAAGATCGCCTCCCGCTCCGTTTGGTCGAACTGGGTGACGACTGAAGCAAATTCTTCCAAGTTCTCCAGACGGTTAGCCGCCTCGACCGTCCCTTCTTCCTTGAGAGACTTAAGGTAACCCGTCTTATCCCAAACTTCTTCTGTTAAGTCCCGGAGTGGTAAGAAAGGTACTTGCTGGCGCAGGGTCTCAATCAAGTGAGCAAAGTCCAGCAGCTTTTTCTGAACACTGGCTGAGAAATTGGGAGAAATGCAGGCGCCCAATGGCCTCAAACCAGGAGACTCCGAGAGAATCCGCGAATTCAGCCAACTTAGTCACCGTTGTTGCCCCAATTCCCTCGTTTAGGCACATTAATGATTCGGTTAAGGCTGAGGTTGTCATGTGGGTTGTCCAAGAGCCGCAGATAAGCCAAGGTGTCCTGAATTTCCTTGCGGGCATAGAACTTAAGCCCCCCTACTACCTTGTAGGGCATATTGGACCGCAAGAGGGCTTCTTCTAGCCCCCGTGATTGGGCCTGAGTCCGATAGAGCACGGCTACTTGGCTATAGTTGGCGCCTTCTTGGTCCCGCAAATGCCGGATAGTTCGCGTCACAAAATCAGCTTCTTCCAAGTCACTGTCAGCAGAGTAGATTTGAATCTTTTCCCCTACTTGGCCGTCACTCCAGAGTTGCTTATCCTTACGCTGGAGGTTATTTTCAATCACACTGTTAGCGGCCTTAAGAATAGTTTGAGTTGAACGGTAATTCTGTTCTAGCAAGATTACCTTAGCTTGAGGGTAGTCCTGCTCGAAGTTTAGGATATTAGCCATGTTGGCCCCCCGCCAACCATAGATAGATTGGTCGGCATCCCCCACCACGCAAATATTCTTAAGCAAACCCGCCAGGAGTTGAACCAGACGGTATTGGCTGTGGTTGGTATCTTGATACTCATCTACATGAATATATTGGAATTTCTGCTGATAGAACTGGCGGATGGTCGGATTCTGCTCAAGAAGTCGTACGGTCAGCAAAATCAGGTCGTTAAAGTCCAGGGCATTGGCGGCCTTGAGTCGCTTCTGATAATTGCGGTAGATATTGGCATGAATTTCATGAATATAGCCACTATCAGAAGCTAGGAAATCATCCGGCAGGTAGCCTTGGTTCTTAGCCGCATCAATGACCCAGAGCAAGTCCTTGTAGTTATACTGGTCACTGTCCAAGTTCAAGTCCCGCAAGACCTGCTTCATCAGGGTCTGCTGCTCGCCCTGGTCAATGATAGTAAAGTTCTTGGCATAGCCCAGCGTCTCGATTTCCCGACGCAGAATACGGGCACACATGGCGTGGAAGGTAGCCACCCAAATGGAAGAAGCCTCTTCCCCCACTAGAAGCTGGACCCGTTCCCGCATTTCGGCCGCCGCCTTATTGGTGAAGGTAATAGCCAGGATATTCCAAGGATTGACTTGCCGCTCCTGAATGAGGTAGGCGATGCGATGAGTTAAAACCCGCGTCTTACCACTCCCTGCTCCGGCTGCGATGAGAACAGGCCCTTCCGTGGTCAGAACCGCCTCTCTTTGTTTTGAATTTAAGCCTTTAATCAACGTATCTAGCGCCGTCACATGCCCAACCTCCATCTTCTAAATCTCAACTCCCATTATAACAAATCCTGAGACTAAACTCACCTTTCAAGTCAAAAACTATAGCTGGTTATATGAAATTAAGATAGCCAAAATAGCCCTAAACCCGCGCCAGACATACTAAACTGTGTTATACTTATCAACAACAAGTCGGCTGATGACAGCCAAATATGAAGGAGTTGAACTATATGTCCCAAACATCATTACAATTTATCGGCAATACCCCTGTCTATCAATTAGACAATAGCAATATCTATGTCAAACTCGAGAAGTACAACTTGGGTGGCAGCGTCAAAGATCGTGCCGTTCTGGGTATGATTCAAGCAGCTCAAGCAGCAGGTGCAGTAACGCCTGAAACCATCTTTGTTGAGCCAAGTTCTGGTAACACTGGGATTGCAGTCGCCCTTCTGGCCTCTGTCTTGGGTCTCAAGGCAGTTGTCATCATGCCTGAAAGCTTTAGCGTGGAGCGTCGCCAACTTATCAAAGCATACGGGGCGCAACTCGTCTTGACTCCAAAAGAAGGCGGCATGAAGGCAGCTATCGCTAAGGCGGAAGAAATCAAGAGCCGTTATCCAAACGCTATTATTTTGAGCCAATTTGATAATCCAGCTAACCCAGCTTACCACCACCAAACTACAGGTAAGGAAATCCTAGAACAAGTTCCAGACCTTGATATCTTTTGTCGCAGGGATTGGGACTGGCGGTACCTTCACAGGGGTCGTGGAATACTTGAATGAACACAAACCAGGCGTCCTAGCAGTGGCCTTAGAACCAGAAGATTCACCTGTTATCAGCCAAGGCCGGGCCGGCGCCCATAAGATTCAAGGGATTGGGACTGGCTTCCTGCCAGGTAACTTCAAACCTGAATTAGCCAACCAAGTCCTAACTATCAGCAATGACGAAGCCTTCGCTGAAGCCAAAGACTTTATCCGGACGACTGGTATTGGGGTCGGTATTTCGTCTGGTGCAGCCTTGGCCGGGGCTAAGAAATTAGCTGCCCAATATCCTGACAAAAAAATTGTGACCATCTTACCTGATGGCGTAGAGAAATATCTCTCCGTCTTGGACTTTGAAGGTGGGAACTACGTCCAAGTTTAATGTCTTTCTGGCAACGACTTTCCTATAATATTCAACGCGTCATGGCCCTTGACCCAGCTGCCAAGTCGCCTTGGATGGTCTTCTGGACCTATCCACATATTAAGGCTCTTAACTACCACTACATTGCCCATGCGCTCTATGCCAAGGGCCATCCACTCCTAGCTAGACTTCTGGCTAAACGCGCCCGTCGCGTGACCGGCATTGAAATTCATCCCGGTGCCCAAATTGGTCCTGGCCTCTTTATGGACCATGGCATGGGTATCGTCATTGGCGAGACGGCCATAGTTGGCAAGGATGTCACCCTCTATCAGGGCGTGACCCTCGGCGGGACCAAGTTAGACCCCGTCAAGCGCCATCCAACGATTGAAGACCATGTCCTGATTGGAGCGGGCACCAAGATTCTGGGCAATGTCACAATCGGCCAAGGAGCCAAAATCGGCTGTAATGTCGTCATCAAGCAAGATGTGCCTGCAGGTGCCATTGTATACGAAGCACCCGCCTGGATTAAGTACCCGGGGCAGGACCAAATCGTGCCTTTCTACAAGACTTCTACTAGCTCTGCTTCAGAGCCAAAGGCTAAAGGCTGAGACAAGTGTCTCAGCCTCTTTTTTGGATTGGCAATCAAAGACAAGAAACCTAACCTTATGCTATAATAAGGCAAAGACTATCTTAGGAGGTTTTTCAATGAAACAGAATAATAATCATGCGATGTTCACAGCCTTACCATTCGGGATTTTCTTCATCCCTCATGGGTCTTTGGGCTGTTCTCAATATCCCGAGTGCAATCAATAAACAGGATCAGGTTGGCATTATCATGTCTAGTATCTTTGGCCTACTCTTTATCCCTATGGGCATCAGCTTCATTTTCCTGGCTTTCAAAATCAGACGGGAAACCAAGGCACGCTACGAAGCGACCTACCAACGCTACCCTGAATTGCGTGACAACCTCTCCTTGCTGACGGAGCAAGCTAGCTTTGTGGACCCACTCAACCAATTCTATGTCTACCGCGATACCCTCTTCTATATCAAAAACGGCTTCATTGACTACCAAATCGAAGAGTTAAGCCTAATCGGTGTAAAGATTGAACGCATGAAAGACGGCCCACATGTCTCATCCAACCACCTCTTCTTCCTCTACATGAGAGAAGGCGATCAGGAAATGCATTCTTTAGATATGGGGACTGTCAGTCAGCAAAAATACGACAATCTCATTGAACTCTTCCGCTATCTGATGCAAGTCAAACCAAGTCTTCGTTTTGAAGATGCCATCTCAGACAAGTAAGTCAAGGAGGAAGTATATGTCTCTATTCAAGAAACTTAGCCTATTAGCAGCCGGTCTGGTCTTAACGACTAGCCCCGTACTGGCCCAATCGTCATCTGAGTCTAGCCAGTCTGGCTCAAGTCAAACTTCTTACGAAAGCCTAGAAGCTGCTAGCAACGAGTTGACTCCCTAAACTGAAGGAAGCCTTAGACCTCAAGGATGCTAAGAAGACTCTTGACAATCTCGCTCAAACTCTTCAAATGGGAAGTAACGGATAGCAAGGAATCTCAACTAGCTAATACCGACTTTCAAGTACACCATCCACCGCTTGGGTCCTGAGGCAGTGCTCCTATCAACTCCCGATAACAAAGGTGCTAGCCTTTCGCTATGGCTAAGCTAGACGCCGATACCATCCGACAACGCATGGCAGGCCTCGGGAGTCAAACCTGAAGCCCAAATGGAGCGATTGCTTAATCGGGAACCCTCGCCTGTCGATAAGGTCTTTGTCGAGACTAAGGATTTCGGCCTTATCCTAAGTGGCCACCGCATCGGTCAGGATGAGAAAAAGCCTGACAAACCACAGTACGATCTCTTCGTGATTTACAACCATGATTTCTACAAGGCGATGGTCAAAGACTTTGAATAAACATAAAAGGCTAAGTAAAGAACTTAGCCTTATTTTTATAAAATCCAGGGACAAGAGCCCTGGATTTCTTGTTTGAAGCCTAGTTTTCCAGGGGGCGCCAAGCCATGGTCCAGTGGCAGGACAAGCTAGGTCCTGTGATGCGATAGGCATCTGGCAAGGCAGGACCACAGGAGTTGGTTCCTAGACCACTTTGGAGCTAAATCAAGGTTGAGATAATAGCCTGATGGCTCCGGCAATTGATCGCGGTGGCTAGTCTGGCTCAAGGTCTGCGCACTATAAGGCGATAGACTGAAGTTAAGCCCCGAACTAGCAGGAGTCTGATCTTGAACCTGCCAGAGAACCGGCGCCTGGACAACTTCTAGCCATGACACCTGGCTACGGTTGCCATTTTCTTGCGGCTTAATGTAAGGCTCATAGAAATCTCCGGCATCCAAACTGAATTGGGCCCGGTAGCTAGCAGCCTGCTTATCGGCATAATTTTCAAAAGGTCCCTGTCCCAGATAATGAACCGTCTGGGCATCCACCAATGGCAGACAAAGGCCAAAGCGTGGCAAGAAAGGCATTTGGCTATCTAAGTTAGCTTGGACTTCCAAACTTAACTGGCCATCCTTAGCCAGTTTCCAAGCCCCTGTCAGGCTCAAATGGATTCTGCCGCGCCAGCGCCGTCATAGCCCCTGAGAAATGGAGGCTAACACCATCTGCTTGAACTTCTAGGTGACTGTCTTGAATCCAAAGCTGACTGTAATGATAATTGGCCGCCTCCCATTCCTTACGAACATGACGATCATTATCTGTCGGAGCCCGCCAAATTTGCCAGAAGGCGGCTTGCTTGAGCAGTTCCTGACCGGCATAACTAATTTGACTTGGCGCCAGACTGCCCTTATCAAAGGTCAAGACTAGGTCGCCCCAGGTCAACTGATAACTGGCCAGGTCTTCCTGGCCACTAACAACTTGTGGCGCTTGGCTCAGGCTAGGGACTTGATAGGACGCCAAGCTTACCTGGTCGAAACCATATTCCTCTTCATTTTCAATGCCCAAATAGACAAAGCGGACGCTGGCCACACTCGATAGGTCCCCACAGCAAGTTAAGTCGACCCAAGTAGTTTGGCCTGGCTCAGCCTGCCAAGTTGCGCAGTCTTGACTAGTTAAGAGCAAGCCCTCCCGATTATAGGCTTCCACTCGCAAGTAGAGGACCTCTGCCAAATCCAAAAAGGCATAGTCATTACGGAAACAAGCTCGATGGGCTTTTAAATCAAAGTCTATTAAGCGGACTGGCCGGAAGACCTGTTTGTGCTCTAAGAGACCCGTATGCAAGGTGCGATCTGGATAAACCAACCCATCCATACAGAAATTGCCGAAGTGCGGATAGTCGCCAAAGTCGCCCCCGTAACGATAGGCAGGTTCTGCCTGCCCCGCTAGTGGGCACCGCGATGGCATGGTCACACCATTCCCAGACGAAGAGGCCAATCAATTGAGGATGACGCTGCATGCAGTCATAATAATCTTCCAGACCACCCGGTCCATTGCCCATGGCATGGGCATACTCGCAGAGCATGAGTGGCCGATCAAGTGGCGCATATTGCCCCCCTCGCTGAAGTAGAGCGTCTCGATTTCTTCAATAGAGGGATACATCCGGCTGTAGACTTCCACATGCTGCTTATTGTGCGCCTTAGCTGGGTCGCGGAAATAATACCCTTCATAGTGCAGAATCCGCGTCGGATCCCAAGACTTGGCTTGAGCCAGTAGGACTTCGAAATTGACGCCAAAACCTGATTCATTGCCCGCCGACCACATGATGATGGAAGAAAAGTTCCGCAATGGCAAGACATTGGCTGCCATACGGCTTACTAGAGCCTCTTGCCACTCAGGATCCTCCGCTATCTGGTTAAAGTTGCGACTATAGCCACGGCCATAAAGATCCACCACGCCATGACACTCTATGTCAGCCTCGCTGACCACATAAAATCCCAATCGATCGCATAGCTCATAGAATTCTGGTGACTTTGGATAGTGCGCCGTCCGAATGGCATTGAAGTTATGGTGCTTGATGAGCATCAAGTCCTGAACTTGGCGTTCCAAGGTCACAGTCGCTCCCGTATCCGGCCAGGAATCGTGGTGGTTGACCCCTATGAGTCGGATAGCCTGATGGTTACAGTAGAGGCCGTCTTTGTCTACGGCTAACTCTCGCAGACCAATGGCTTGTTTATAGGTCTCGCTTGCCACCGACCAGTAGAGCGTGTATAGATATGGTTTTTCAGCCGACCAGAGATGAGGCTCTTCAAGGGACAAGGTCAAGGTCTGCTGGCTAGAATTCAGTGGTAGATTGGTCTCCTCCAAGACTAGCTGACCCTCCGCATCTTCCAAGCGATAGGACCAGCTCCCTCCTGGCTGATTAAGGGACCAAGACCATTCCAGCTGGGCCGACTGGCCATCTGCTGCCACTTGGGGACGAAGATGAAAATCAACCAGTCCCTGAGCAGACCGCCGTCTCAGATAGACATCGCGGAAAATACCACTCATCCGGAATTTGTCCTGATCTTCCAGATAAGTCCCATCACACCATTTGAGAACCAGCACTGCTAGCTGGTTCTGCCCCTCTTTGATATAAGGGGTTAAATCATAGACTTGTAGGCTGTGCGAAATTTGCCCGTAGCCAACAAAGTGATCATTGACCCAGACATAGGCTGCTGAGTCTACCCCTTCTAGCACCAGTTCTGTCCCAGGCAGATCTGCCAAATCCCTAATCTCAAAGCTTCGTTTATAAAGCCCGGCAGGGTTGGCATAGGGGACATAAGGTGGATTAAATGGAATAGGGTATTCCGTATTAGTGTACTGAAAATGATCGTATCCCTGATACTGCCAACAACTAGGCACTGGCATCGTAGTCCAATCTATGTCCTCTTGGTGAGTCGTCAACCAATAGGGCGATTCAATCAAGCGGACATTATCAAAATAATGGAAATCCCAATCCCCATTCAAGTCCACAAAACGAGACGATTCCTGCCGTCGCTTGGCTTGCTTGGCCTCTTCTAAATCCCCATATGGAATGAAGTAGGCCGCCTGTGGCATTTGACCCACAGACTGAAGACTCAGGACTTCAAAAAAGTTACTGATTAACATGGCTATCCCCCTTCAGCGCATGACCAGATCGAGACTCCTGGATGCGCTTCCTTCATTTCTATTATAGCATAAGTCCCTTGGTCAGGAACCCATGCTCCCCAAACTTGTTATCAATTCTCCACAAAAAACTGCCCCTAAGGGGCAGTTTTGCCTTCTTACTCTCTCTCACGTTTAGGACGAAGACCTAAAATCCCTAAGAAGGATAGGACAAGTCCAGCTAGGACAAAGCCAGATGGGCTCTCACCGTTTCGGGCAGGCGGTCCTCATGGCTTGCAGCTGCTAGCACCTTGTCACCAGCCGGTCTAGCTTGGCTTGCTTGTGTTTGCACTTCTGGACCAACCGAATCACTTTGACCTGGTTGACTCGGTTCTTGGCTTTGTTCTGCCTTAGCGAAGACGAGGGCGTAGTGGGTAAAGTGTGGGCCATCAAAGACAAGCCGGCCATCTTGAACTTGGAAAGGCAAGCTTTGGGCTGGCCCGTCCTCAGGCAAGAAGATTACTTGCTCTACTTTTTGGCCTTGAGGCGCTGGTAGACTGACCTTAGCTGGATAGTGAGTATCCACATCCTGGCCTTGAGCGTCTTGGCCTTCAATATCGTAGACAAGGGCTTGCCGTCCCGCTAAGGCTTGTTTTTCAGCTTCCGTCAGGTCTTCTGGCCCTAGCTTACCAACCTTGAGACCCGTAATCCGACTTGGCTCCAACCCTGAGAAGGCGACGGTCACATCGTGACCTGGGTCATGCAAGACGGTTGGCGTCACTTTCTTAGCTGCTAAGATGCGTTTCTTCAAGTTGCGCCTTAGCTGTCGCAAAGTCTGCCGGACTTACCAAGTCTTGGTCCATCAAGGTCCGTGCCTGACTGATTTGTTTGCTTAGTTTGTCCTTTAATTCAGGATCTTGTAGACGATCCGCCCAGTCCTGACCTAATGAGGCCACTGCCCCTAAAACTAGGCGCGCCTCATCGCGCCCTTTCTGGCCCGATAGCTTGCCTAGGGCTTTATTCAAATTAGCTAGTGCCGCATCTACCTGAGCTTGCTCAGCGGTCTGCGCTGCCTTGACTAAGTCCTGGGCCTTGCTGACACTATCCTTAAGGGCAGCCTGTTCCTCTGGCGTCGCAAATTGATAGCGATAGTGTGGAAGCAGACGCTCAACTTCAGCTAATTTCTGGTTGAGATATTCGAAGTTAGCTTCTTCTTTTTCCACCCAAACAGAGAAGTCTACGGTAAAGTCTTGATAGTGCAGCGTTACTTTCTGCTCACCTAATCGTTGAGGGTCATAACCAGAGACTGTCACACCTGAATCTTGGAAGGAATGGGTGTGATGGCTTTGGTCTGAATACACTACTTGGAATCTGCCCTTGGATAAATCTAAGTCTTGGCCTGGACGATAGTGTTGATTTGGTAGAGTCGTAATAGCCAGATGGGTAATTTCCTTACTGTCATCGTTCGAGTCAGCCTTAGCCACGTAGACTCTTAGCTGTTTGAGCTAGGGTTTGGCCTAGGTAGCTGACAGTTAGATCTTGGGCACCTAGCTTAGTCGCATCATAACCGCTGACTGTCACCCCTGGGTGGGTCAGGTTAATGAGTTGATTCTCTTTGGCTCCTTCTAGACGAACGCGCAATTTAGCACCTGCTAGATTCAAGCCATCCTTGACATGATAGACGGTTTGCTCTAAAGCCTTGTTCCAGGCTGACTGCCTGAATCTTTTGATGGGCGCTAGTGGCATCTACCAAGACTGCGGATAGGTTGCTAGCTTCCTTGCCTTCTTCCCAGGTCTTATAGTAGAGCAAATGGCTGCCTTCTGCTAAGCGAACTGGTTGGAAACTGTAGTCTCCCGCTTGCTCAGCCCTTACTTCCCCTAATAGCTGAGTCGCTTCCCGGTCAGCATAAAGTCTCACTGTGGCCTTGGCAGGCACCTTGTTCAAACCAACTTGGACATAGCCATTTCCCAAAGATTGAGCGGCCACATTAGCCATTGGCAGGTTGGTGGATTCTTTGGAAGCAGCTTGTTCGTACATCTTCCAGTTATAGATACGAATGGCCCCCCAAGGCGTTCCGTTATGGGAAGTCACCACATCCAAACGCCATTCTTGAGCGGTGATTGGTCGATCTAGGTCCACATCCGTTACATGAGCGCGGTTGCCACGAATTGATTTAGCTAGCAACCATTCCCCGGTGGTCATATCCTTGTAGTAGAGGTCAAAGTCGCGGGTATTCATGAGACCGTCATTGACGGACTCGCCACCAGCCCCAGCATGTTCAACCACCCAGCGGCGGACCGTTCTGACCTGGCTGAGTTTAATGTCGACATGGCCTTGAGGATCTAGAATACACCATTTGTCGGCATTAGAGGTAATGGTCCCGTTCAACATGGCGTCAGCTGGCTCAGAACCATCGCTAGGACCGGATGCAAAGGTCACAGTAGCTCCTGGCACAATATTAGGTGCCTGCTCTTGTGGTTGGGTCGTATCAGACGTGGTCATTTGCCAGTCAAAAGTCGCATAGCCAGCTTCGGACCGCAAGCCATTCTTGCCAACAGCTACTACCTTGAGCCGTTGGGTCGTCCCACTAGCATCCTGTGGTCGAGTCACCTTTAGCCAAATAAATATGGTGGTTAGACGAACCTGTCAGTAAATGCCATTTATTAGGTGCGACTTCTTGATAAACCTCATAGTAATCCGCATTGGCACTTGGTGTAAAGGCTAGGTGGGCTTGTGCCTGATGGCTAGAGCTGAGTTGCTTAGACACAACCTGAACTTGGCTTGGGGCCACAGGGGCTGTTGCCGTCTTCAAGAGGTCGATTTGCCCTAAGTTGAAGCGATAAGCAGCTTGATCTGTCTCACTTTCAAAGGCAAACTTAATGGCATAGATAGTCTTTGCCCTTCAAGCCAGATAGATCCAAAGTATCTTGGTGCCAGTCTTTGCCTGGCGTTAAAGTCAAAGTAATGGAAGCTATCGGCACTATAGTTGGCCTGGGTGGCTAAGCCGACCCGGACACGACTTCCTAGGCCACCTTTGTGAGCTAGCTTCAACTGCGTAGTCTCACCCACAGCTAATTTTGGTGGCATAAAGCATGGCTTCTTCTGGGTTCTTAGCCCCTAAACGACCTGAAAATTGAAGTGAGTTCCCGCCGTTATAGGCATCTTCAAAGTCATAGTCACCCTTAAGGCCAGCCTCCCCATTCTTAGAGCGAATCCACCAACGCCAGGTTGGTAAAATACCAGACACCGACCGGTAGTTCCATTCAGAGTCTTTAGAGACTTGGCCATCTACATACCAACGTTTACCGTGACCCGTATTGAAGCTGGTGTGGAATTGATCGCCTAGAATGGCCGTTTTATCAGCGATGTAGCCAGACAAGCCATACCAAGTGCTATCTTCTGGTTTTGGCTTAGTTGGGTCTTGTTGCAAGCCCGTCCAGAAGTTGTTTTCTTCCCGGTGATAACTTTCCCCGGTGGTCCCAATCCCTAGGATGGAATCCGGTGCAAAGAGCCCTAAGGAAGTCCGAAGCTTGCCCTTGGTCATCTAGCAAGTCCCAGAATGGCACCTGGGTCTTATAAGAGTTCTTCTGTAATTCAAAGCCCATATAGACATCATACTGAGAACGATTGACCGCCTTAGCGCTATTGACCGATTCATCCACCGATGCCTTTCCCCAGTTGAAGTTGGCGAAGAACTCGTCGACTGGAACAGGACCTTGTGGTTTTTCTGCCTTCATGTAATCGCGGTTAACTTCTGTTAGGGCGATTTTGGTGATTACGTTGGCCGTTAATATCAAAGGCATCATACCAAGAAAATTTGAGATTCACTTTTTGCTCGGCCGCATATTGTTTAGCATAGAGCATGAACTGCCGCATCTTTCTCACCCTTGCCATAGAGGCCATGGCCGGTGGTTTCTTGGTTAATAAAGTAGCCATCATAGCCATAGTATTTGGCTACGTCAACCAGCTTGCGCGCGAGCGGGAAAGTGTTAGAGCCTTCTTGATCTTCTTGCAAGAACTCCAAGAAACGTTTGCGGTCGGCACGACTCGTGGACCAGTTGAAGAAGAGGGTCCCATAGACTGGCACCCCATTGCGGTGGCCAGCATCAATGACATCAGGGACTTGGCACTAAACCATCCCAGAAGACCATGGAATCCAGGTATTGCCAGTGGTCGAAGGCATAGGTCTTAAACTCCTCGCCCCCAACAGAGGCATGGTCTTCTGCCTTGGCGTTCATATTCGATAGGGCTTGAACCTTAGCATCAGGGTTAGCCGTTGGGTTGACCACATGTCCTTGATAACGTGAAGCTAGGGGGACACTGGCCCGGTTAATTTCATCATCCTGACGCGCTCCCGGTTGCCAATCTAGGAGTTCTTGCCAGGTTTGGAACTTCACTTCCTTTGGCTTGACCTCTCCACCTTGCTTTTGCGGTGTGTCAGGCACTTCTTGAGCCGGGGCAGGATTAGCGCTTGCTTGGTTGCTTTCTGCACTCGCTTGACTAGTCTGATCTGACTCACTGCTAGCAGGGCGTGGGGCTGGCTCTTCACTTAGGCTCGAACTGTCACTAGGGGACGTGGCAGCCTGGCTGACCTCGGTTTCGGGACTAAGCTGGTCTAAGGAAGCCTCTGTATCTGAAGTCACCACTTCTTCCGCCGCTACCCGAGGGGCTCCGGCCAACAACAAACCAATGGCTAGGGAAGAGGCTAGGGCTGCCTTCATCTGCCAATGGGGGAAACACTTGTCTTGCTCATACTTCTAACTCCTTTCATATTTGGTCTTGCTTTACCCCCATTATATGACTGCGCTTACACAATAACTATCTCAAAACTATAGATAAATTATCAGAAATTATGGCTGTTGTATGCCACCCTCTTGACTAGAGAAGACTTGTTCTTATCTACCACTAAAAAGATAAAAACCCGCCAAAAGGCGGGTCCGAATTTAAATGCTTAAAGATACTTAAGTGGCGTCGCTAGTTCTGGATCAGTCATATGAACCTTGAGCCGTCGACCGACTTCAATATCATGTTGTTCTAGAATACCCAGTACAGGTAGAAAGGGCTAATTCCTTGGTGTTATTTTCCTTACTCAAGTGGCCCAAATAAATATCTTGGGTGCTGGCCCCTAACATATCGACCATGGCCAGGGCGCCATCTTCATTAGACAAATGGCCCTTGTCGCCCAAAATCCGTTGCTTAAGCGACCAAGGATAGGCACCATAGCGCAACATTTCAATCTCGTGGTTAGATTCAATTAGATAGGCGTTGGCATTCTGCAAAAGGCTACGAAGTCTTTCGCTGACATAGCCTGAGTCCGTCAACATGACGAACTGCTTATCTCCCTGTTGGAAGGCATAGAATTGAGGCATGGCTGCATCATGGCTGACTTGATAGGTTAAGACATCCAAGTCCCCGAAGGTCACCAACTGATCTGGTTCTAACTCGCGACGGTTGTCAGGGGTCAATAGCCCCCAACATCCCATCCATGGCTTGCCAGGTGGCCTTATTAGCATAAACTGGCAAATTATATTTGCGAGATAGAACTCCTACCCCATGAATATGGTCCTTATGTTCATGCGTCACCAAAATGGCATCCACATCGGCCACACTGCGGTCAATCTGGGCCATCAAAGATTCTATTTTCTTGCCACTCAAACCCTGCATCGACCAAGAGTCGTTGGCGGTCTGACTCCACATAGGTGACATTGCCGCTACTACCGGACGCCAAGATTGAAAATCTTAAGCCATTGGCATTCTGGCTCATTTCCTGCGCTCTTACTATCACACACTCGCCTACTTCCCTATCTTCAAATCACACGCTATCTAAGACCCTCTGGAAATTTTTTCACCTAGTCTCATCTCCACTGTCTAGTATACGCAAAAGAGCCCTTCAGTGCTAGTGATATGCGTATAAAAAAAGAGGCCAGTTTGACCTAGCCTCTTAGTCTTTTTAATCCTTCAATTCAATCTTCAGCACGGCATCAATTTGGTTAGGTAGGAGATAAGTATAATGCTCCACTTCCCCCATTTGGACGAAGGTCAAACCTGGAAAGGCCTTGATATTCCAACTGTCCGAAACCTGGAGCTCTGAGCCATCATTCAACCAAGAAATCCGCTTGATTTGATCGCGGTCAATGCCCTGGCAAATAAAGGGGGCCAATCGGTTGCTCGAAGAGATGGGCATAGATGGTCTGGCCCTTTGCGCGTATAGTAGCCCCAGTCAGGGTTTTGGCAGGTCTGCATAGCCACAGCCATAGATACTTTCCGAGTGTAAATCCATCCAGTCAGAAAAATCACGCAGAATGGCCTGACTTTCGGCTGGGAAAGCGACCTTGAGCGGTTGGCCCGATATTGAGCAGCATGTTGCCCTCCTTGGCCACGCACTCCACCAGCTTATGAATGAGTGTTGCTGATGACTTATAGTGATGGTCTCTGGCATGATAGGCCCAGTTATTATTCATAGTCAAGCAGAGCTCCCAAGGGCACAAAGTTTCCGGCTTCGTTGCGGATGCCCTCATGTGGTACCACTTGCTCAGGACTGACAAAGTCCCCAGCATAGTCGCTAATGGTCTCAGTTACAATACTACCAAAGCCCTCGCCAGATGTCTCCAGACGATTATCAATCAAAATCCAAGGTTGATGGCCCCGCACGAGCTCAATCAATTCTTGGGCCCGCCAAGCCTGACCACACATTTTGCCATAAGAGAAGTCAAACCAGAGGATATCCAATCGACCATACTGGGTCACTAATTCTTCGACCTGACGGTGCATATAATCGACATAACGATTGAAATCTTGGCCCCGGATCAGCGGCTTGATGCTTGCGGGGGATGATAAGGGTCGCCGGCATGTGGATAGTCAGGGTGGTGCCAGTCTAAGAGACTGTAATAGAGGCCAACCTTGAGTCCTTCAGCACGTGCAGCTTCGACAAATTCCCCTACCAAGTCCCGGCCACAAGGGGTATTAGTCGCCTTGTAGTCCGTCCACTGACTATCAAAGAGGCAGAAACCGTCATGGTGCTTAGCAGTCAAAATCATATACTGCATGCCTGCCGCCTTGGCCTGTCGCGCCCATTCCTGGGGCTGGTAGCCCGCGGGATTGAAGCAGTCTAGATAGCTAGGGTATCTTTCCACGATTCCTGGGTCATGGCTATAGACCCACTCACCTCGAGCGGGAATGCTGTAAAGCCCCCAGTGTAGGAACATGCCAAAACGCGCCTGACGGAACCATTGAGTCCGCTCCATAATTTGAGCCAGAGTCTGGGTCATGAAGGCCCACCTCCTGGTTTGATAGCTGATAACTTCATTTTGTGTCCTCCTAAAAATAGTCATTATTGCACACCTATTATAGCTCCAAAAGACAGCGTTTACAACAAGCTTACTAAATTTTCCTACTATCCCAATAAATACAAAACTTGTAAGCCCCATCATTCCGGTGTAAACTAAACGTTGTAAAGTAATCTTGCTAAACTAAATTCGAAGGAGTTGTCCTCATGATTGTTCGTGATACTGTCCAAATGCCCTGCCCTCATTGCCAACATGTCCAAGACTTCGAAGTTCTCTTGCTTGTGACTGGCGATATGGAGCCCCCTCTGCGTGACCGCATTATCTCTGGCGATTGGGCGACCTTTTAGCTGCCAGAAGTGTCAAAAGCAGGAACGCATCCTCTACCCTACCCTCTACGAAGACCGCGTTCGCAAGGTCAGAATCCACTATCAGCCAGATGAAGCGGAAGCCGCTCAACTCCTCAAGCAATTGCCCGAGACGGTCGCCTCTTACGGTCCTAACTATGCCGACTATCAAGTCCGCCTAGTGACCAATCCCTTGGACTTCATGGAGAAGGTAGCCATCTTCACTGCCGGCTATGATGACCGTATCATGGAGGCAGTCAAGCAGGCCTTAAAACAAACCGACAGCCTACCTCATGACCTAGTCGACCTCTACTTCGGACTTAACCCTGAAGGAGACAAATTGTTCTACCTCTACACTCCTTCTGGCTTGCTGGGGCTAGACTTTGATGAAGCGCTCTACCAGCAAGTAGCTGAGCGAGCCCCTGAATTTGGCCAAGATCAGGTTTGTGGTCGATCAAGATTGGGTAAATCAACAACAATGGATTTAGGAAGCAAAAAAGAGACTGGATGTTAACGAATCCAGTCTCTTTTTTATGCAGTAATTTTCCTATTCTCCAATTACAACAACACGATACTTACGCACTCGTTCTCGGGTTTGGTCAAAGTCTGCCAGATAGAAATAGCCTGTGCGTCCAACCGCCACTTGGCCATCCACGACTGCAAAGGTTTCGCTGGCGCCAATAAGGGTTGCCTTAAGATGAGCATCGCCATTCCATAGTAGGCTACGATCACCACCCGGCAACCAGTCATCAACATCCGGCCAGGATTCCACTTCTTCATAATGTAGTGGCCCCGGATAGCGATAAGTTTGAGCGCTAGTATGAGGCGGAAGAATCTTCTCTAGCGCATCATTGAGGTCCAGATGTAACCACTCATTGCCATGCTCGTCCACGTCATGTGTGTATTCCTCATAGAGAATGGCGCAGGTCGTGTGGGCCGTAACAATGGTGACAATACCAGATTGAATGCCACTTGTTGCCACAGCATCCTTAACCGTCTCCGTAATATCCACATAGGAGACTTGACCGGCTTGACTAGTCACCTTAAATTCCTGATTATAAACTACCATCCTCTAGCCCTCCTTCATGGCTCGGTCCACTGCAGCCACCATGTCTTTAAGCATTTGGACTGGATCAGGAGCTTTGACAATGCCACTGGTACACCCCGTCCCATCGGCGCCGGAGCGAATCGCTCGATAGACATCTTCAGGCGTCATAATACCAGCACCCTGCATGATCAAAGTATGGGGACTGAGAGCCTTCACTGCTTGATTGGTCATCGCCATATAATCGTCATCACTGGTTTGGCCGGTGCCAATCAACTCGGTTGGCTCGCAGAGCATAATCGTCGGTTCTAAAAGGCTCAAGGACCTCGCTTCGGCTAAAGAGTCCGCACAAACAATGGTCGCCATTCCCAAGTCATGGGCTCGCTTAACCGAGGCTACCAACTGGGCTGAGGTTAATGGATGTTCTGCATGATTGAGGAAGCTAGCACGAGCGCCTGCTGCATAGAGCGAGTCTGGTAAGACAGCTCCCATACCTCTGCCTAGCTCAATGCCATCCAGATGTTGGGCACAAACAATCACATGTTGAGTCTGGGAGGCTACGCGATAGAGATCTGCATAGGGACAGGTTAAAATCACCGCAATGTCTGGGTAATCTAAGGCCAACTGATCTGCCACCTGCGCCATTTCCAGTAACTGCTCCCCGTAGAGATAGGATTTGGGATTAAAGATAAAGAACTTGCCTTTGAAATCAACCGTCATAGAGTTCCCTCCTTTAGGTCCATAGGGACTTTCCTGATTAAGCCTCCAACTGAGACTTGAGGTCTGACCAAAGGGCATCCAAGCCCATGCCGGTTAAGAGCGGCAGGCCCATAATTACCTTGTCCTTAATAGAATCTGGCACCACTGTCGTGGAAATCACAACATCATAGTCATCAATTCGGTTAACCTCTTCAGCCACCTTGGATTGGAAGACTTGGACAGAATCGCTATAACCATTTGCCTTCAGCCAATCTTTGACCTTACCTGCAACAACCGTAGAAGTGGCAATACCTGAGCCACACATAATTAAGAGTTTTTTCATTGTGATTACTCCTTCCTAGGATTTGCGTACCTTATTGACATAGTAGAGACCTGCTAGCGAAGCAAGAAGCACTAGGGTTAAGATGACCCATGGCATATGATTGCCTGCGAAAATGAAGAGCCAGGTTGGCCAGAGTCCACCTTCTGCCATAGCCGTTACACTGGTGTTGCCACCTAAGTCGAAGTTAGCTGATTGAGCAGCTTTAGTAACTAATGGGGCAGCCCATGAAGTCACATAGAGAATGCTCGCCATATAAATGGTCCCACCTACAACCGTCCGGACAATATTACCCCGGAAGACGGCTGCCATCAAGCAGACAACGAATGGAATGGTTGCTAAGTCACCAAATGGTAAAGTTTGGTTACCTGGCAAGATGACTGCTAAGAGAATGGTAATTGGCACTAACAAGAGAGAAGCTGATAAGACTGCTGGATGGCCTACTGATAAAGCAGAGTCCATCCCAATATTGACTTCTCGGCCTGGGAAGCGACGTTGCACAAAGTTATTAGCTGCTTCAGAGATAGGCGTCAAACCTTCCATGAGCAAGGAAACCATACGAGGCATGAGAACCATAACAGCAGACATCTTAACGCCTAATTGCAGGACTTCTTTTACTTCATAGCCAGCCAAGAGCCCCATGATAATCCCGATAATTAAACCTAATACGGTTGATTCCCCAAAAATCCCAAAGCGTTTTTGGATGGTTTCAGGATCGGCTTCAATCTTGTTAAAACCAGGAATCCGGTCAAAAAGCCAGTTAAGAGGGATGGCTACTAAGAAGCCTGGCGCTGAGGTCCCGTGAGGGAAGGTAATATTAGGGAAACCATAAAATTTCTTAATAGCTGGTGCAATAATGTCGCCCAAGAGATAAATCATGACCAGATAAGTCACAGTCGCATAGAGACCGAGTGAGAAGTCTTGGGTCACAGCATAAACCAAAGAAGCTACGAAGGCTGCGTGCCAGAAGTTCCACATATCCACCATGAGAGTCTTGGTTAAGCCTAAGAAGAGCAAGAGCAAGTTAATCCCAATCCCAATTGGAATAGATAAACTCCCTAAGAGGGTCCCATAAGAAATAGCTGCGGCGGCTGGCCAGCCCACGTCAATCGTAGTCAAGTTCAAGCCAAAACGTTCCACCATAGCTTGCGCGGCAGGACCTAAGCTCCCGCCCAAAAGGTCAACGACCATGTTCAAGCCTACAAAACCAATCCCGACCATAATGCCAGAGACTAGGGCTTTTTTAGGCTTGGTCCCCAAAGCAACCCCAAAGATAAAAATCAAAATAGGTAAGACGACAATAGCGCCTAAATCAACGAAGCTTTTAAACAAGTCTAACATCTTACTTCCTCCTTTTAATTGGAATAAAACACTATAAAATTCCGTGTTGGGCAAGAATCATTCCTAGGACCTCCTGAGACTCAGGCTGATTAGGCAATTGACAGATAGCTGCCATCGCTTGACTATCCTGCAGTAAGGCCACCAAATCTTGCAGTAAAGTGAGTTGCTGGTGGGCTTCTTTAAGGGCGAGCATGAAGACTACCTGGACAGGTACGACTACATCTGAGGTTCCCATCTGGTAGAATTCTACCGGTTGGTCTAGCGTCATAATGGCTAACTGAGCCTTCTTCACGTGCTCCACATCCGTATGGGGGATGGCAATCCCATAGTCCTGAAACTGGAGGCCCGTTGGAAAATTCCGTTCCCGATCTAAAACAGCTGCCGGATAGGACGCATAGACGACTCCGCAATCCACCATGACTTGGCCTAAATAGGCTAACACCTCCTCTCGCGTCTTGAGGCCACTGACTTGGAACTGCATGATATTTTCATCTAACATTGATATTCACTTCCTCTAATAGACGAGCCTTGAGGCTGGCTCCATCCTGGCATTGACTGAGTTGATTCATTAATTCTTGGTCTTCAATTAAGGCATAGAGGGCTATCAGGCTCTCCTTGAATAGCTTCATATCTCGTTCCGCTACTGCAATTAGGAAGATGAGCTTGACTTGGTTCTGACCCCAGCTAACTGCCTTGGCTAGCGAGACTAGGACTATTTCGGAGTGAGTGACGGTCTTAGGATCACTATGAGGCAAGGCCACGCCCGTGTAGACGCTAGTAGCTCCCATTTGCTCTCGCTCATAAACCGACTGGGCAAAGGCTGGATTAGCCAAATTCTGGGGGCTGGCTTGCGCCAAGACTATCTCTAAGGCCTGGTCTTGGTTGCTGGCTGACAACTGAACTTGGTCAGGTGTCTGAAGTAATTCCGCTAAGCCGGCCACATGGAAGCTAGGCTCGCGCCTGAGCGCCTTGACCATCTGATGATGGCCGGAGGTTAACTGGTCGTAGTGATGGCGAATCTTCTCGAGCTCATCTTGAGTCATAATCGGACTTACTCGCTGGACGGGTACCGGCAGATCCTCCTTTAAGTCGAGAGAGGAAATAACTAAATCCACGCCACGCCAATCCATATCAGCTAACTCCTGCCATTTAAGATTAAGAAGGCGATCCGAGGGGCTGAAAATCCGCTGTAACTTGGCTAGAATCAGCTCAGAGGCTGCTAGACCATGTTGGCAAACCACCACAATAGTCAGAGGCCGTTGGACCTTCTCCATGGCAATCTGAAAATGGATAACCAAGAAAGCCAACTCCTCATCCGGAACTTCCATATCATAGTGTTCAGCAAAATCCCGCAAAGCCAGCCAGACGATATTAAATAAGGTTAAGTATTGCTTCCTAATTTCGTCTAAGGCTGGGTTAGTAACATGCATATGATGTCGTAAGCGGAAAATCATTGAAGACATATGATTGGTTAGCATAGCTAGCAAATGCTGATCCTGGCTTAGGTCTACATTGAGAAAGTCTGAAACCCGTTGAATCATGGCCTGGACTTGCTGACGTAATTCCCGTTCATAGTCAGGGCTTTGGACCTTGAAACCCACTGCCAATAAGGTATAGGCCAGAGACTCGATTTCGATAGCTGATAGCTGTACTAGCGCTTGGCCTGTCACTGCCTCCAGGAGCTCCCCAGCGAAGAAATAAACTTCCAGGTGGCTGAGGTCGCGGACCAATTCCTTTGCTCGAACTTGAAGGACCTGGCCTAACTGGCCTCGGCGTCGGATAATCAAACATTCTAGCAAGAGCAAGAGATAGTAATCTGCGGTAAAACCATGCCGGTAAGTCTGACTTAACTGATTCAAGGCCTGCTGGCAGAGGGCAATATCTTCCGCTGGGAAAAAGACCACTAAGTCCCGAATCGGCTCTGCCATCTGATAGAGCCACTCCTGCAAATAAGTTCGTAGACATTGACGGATAGCTGACTCCCGTCCCTGAACTTGCAGGCGACCTTCTTGGCGAACCAGCGTCAGCTCGCAAGCTTGGAAGCGGGGCCCTATACGACTCAAGTCACGGTTCAGGGTCGCAGAGGACACATAAAGTTGGTCCGCTAACTCCTCTAAATCTAGTCCAACTGAGTCCAAACATAGGCTCTTAAGTAAATGACGCTCACGGTCGTCAGGCCCATAAGCTTCCCACTGGTCTGCTTGCTGCCAGTCCTTAATCAGACTTCGTAACCTAGCCTCGTCGGCTTGGCTTAAGTCTAATTTCACACCATTACGAGGTGATTTATCGATGGCTAAGCCATGTGGTGCTAAAGCCTCATTAAGCTTAGCCAAATCATGATAAATTGTCTTGACTGATACCCCATAGAGTTTCGCAATCTGGGTACTAGCCACATAGTCGGTCTGCTTAAGTAAATAATCCAACAAATGCATCTGTCGCTTATTCATGGCTCCCTCCTAAAGTTAGATCAAAACGTTTTCATCTACTTAAATTATACCTTGGATTGCTGTCTAAATAAAATCATCTTACTTCCGGATTAATGTGGAAGGGGAGAGGAAATGGAAAAACCTAATAGATTCATTCTGCTCCCTAAGCTTTTTTTATAGGTACTG